>Ga0307479_10000101_pt1 | contig 86926 bp, 79 predicted proteins | sample atmos_gasesECM4C_FD_203743 | JGI IMG/M metagenome (GOLD analysis project Ga0307479, IMG submission 203743) | Hardwood forest soil microbial communities from Morgan-Monroe State Forest, Indiana, United States - atmos_gasesECM4C_515 | ecosystem: Environmental > Terrestrial > Soil > Temperate... | reverse complement strand
CGGCATTGACGAAACCATGATCCGCCAGCCGCTTGGAGTGGTGGCCGCGATAACGCCATTCAATTTTCCCGGGATGATTCCCTTCTGGTTTCTGCCCTACGCAATCGCTACAGGCAACACCTTCATCCTGAAGCCGTCCGAGCGCGTACCCCTCACCATGAGGCGCGCCTTTGAATTGCTCGAACAGATTGGACTGCCCAAAGGCGTCGTAAATCTGGTGAACGGCGGAAAAGCCGTAGTCGATGCCCTCCTCGATCACCCCAAAGTTCGCGCCGTAAGCTTTGTCGGCTCGACTCCCGTCGCGAAATACGTTTATGCGCGCGCCGGCGCGAATGGCAAGCGGGCGCAGTGCCAGGGGGGCGCAAAGAACCCCGTCATCGTCCTCCCCGACGCCGACATGAAAATGGCGACGCAAATCATCAGCGACAGCGCCTTCGGATGCGCGGGCCAGCGTTGTCTGGCGGTTTCCGTCGCGGTGGCGGTTGGAGAGGCGCAGTCGACGTTTCGCGATTCGATCACGAATGCCGCCGCGTCCTTGCGTGTTGGCTACGGCCTCGAAGAGGGCGTGCAAATGGGGCCGGTCATTACTCCCCAAAGCAAGACGCGAATCGAGTCCCTGATCGGCGTGGGCGAAAAAGAAGGAGCAAAGGTCCTGCTCGACGGCCGCAATGCCAGAATCGCGAAGCACGAGTCCGGAAATTTTGTAAAGCCCACGATTCTTGACGGAGTGCGTTCAACGAGCGAGCTCACGGACACGGAAATCTTCGGCCCCGTGCTGAGCCTGGTCCACGCGAACGATATGAATGAAGCGCTCGCCTTCCTCGAACGCAGTCCCTACGGCAACCAGGCTTCGCTCTTTACCTCCAGCGGCGCAGCCGCCCGCCGCTTCCGCTACGAGGCTCCCGCAGGCAACATCGGCATCAACATCGGCGTCGCCGCGCCCATGGCCTATTTCCCGTTCACCGGATGGAAAGACAGCTTCTTCGGCGACCTGCACGGACAAGGCCGCGACGCCATCGAGTTCTACACCGACAAAAAAGTCGTCATCGAACGCTGGAGCGACCAACACTCGCGCAAGTTCTAAAATCGCGTTTTCAAGATAGCTACTGTTGCGATTATATTAATCGCGGAGTGGACGCCGTGAGATTCAGTCCAGCCTCTAGCCTCTGATCAACGCAAAATCCTGTTGCTTTCATGGTGGGATGTTGCCGGAATTGGAACAAGCCGGGCATGCTTCACGCGCGCCGGAGCGCGTTTCCCCGTCCAAGCCGGTTTCGAACAAAGACGCGGCTGTGTAGTTAATGCCGCTAATGCATGCATCTAGCATCAACGAACAAACAGTTTGACGAAAGGGCACTTCGCGATTATAAGGTTGAAGCAATTTAATTTTTCGTGTACTGGAAGGTGCCTATGGAGTTTTTCGCGACCAACCCTGTTGATGGTAGCGCCGCAATCACAATGTCGGATGGAACGAAAGTAGAAATACTCCCACTGAGTAACCCGAGGGGAGCCGCGACCGCTCAGGATATTAGAAACGTGGTAAGGGCGTTCGCGGCGGTAGCCGAAAATCTCGACAAGCGTCTTGCCGAGTTTCAAAGTCGTGCGGCGGCGGGCGGGGCCAGGCGGACTTGAACCGCCAATCTTGTTGAATCCGGACGCGCCGAAAAACGTGCTGGAATCCCCGCCAATGATTCAATCCGCAACCTCGACCTCAAATCCGTTGCCCTTAGTGGCGCTGGTCCTGGGGATCTTGGGTGCAATTCACGACTGGAGATATAAGCGCAAAGGCGGAAAGAAACCGAGTAGGATGGCTAAGATTCTCTTCCGCGTTGGGCTTGCTCTCATAGTCATATTGTTCGTCACCGTGCTCGCGCTAGCTCTGACCCATGAAGCAACGGCTGAACAAGTTGCCGAATCTGGCATGTCCGCCGTCACGGGAATTGCTCTTCTACTTTTCGTCGTTTGGGAAATTGGCCGTTGGATAGCACGGCACAACAATCCGCTTTCCAAAGCCCCGCCCGCCGCCTGATGGAATCCGCCCAATGCAAGCGCCCCAAAACACGCCTCCGCCAAATTTCGGAATGCTCATTCTGCTAGGGCTGTGTGTTTGGGCCGCAATGAAGGATCGTGCTTATAAGAAAGCGGGCGGTATCAAGCCGGACAGATTCGAGAAAATTCTTCTGCTCTCAACATTCGTTGGTTGTATCGTGCTTTTATTCGCCATCGGTCTTCGTTCCCCGGAAGCGGCTGGCACCCTGACGCCGGTGTTAATTGTGGTAGGCGTCGGGGCTTGGGAAATCTACCGCTACCGTGTCCGCAAAAAGAATCCCGTTGGGGGCATGCCGAGGTAGCGCCACGCCCCGGTCACGCGGTGAACCCTATGGCTGTCTCGGGACTGGAAATGGTAAAGAAGCCTAGCACACCGTCAATTCGCATCATCAGATATGTTCGATGACACACCATTCTGCCAGTGTAGTACGTCTCCCCGGTTATGGAATTCCCTCCGGAACTTTCCCGCTGCATTTCGTTCGCGGGCACTCGGAATGCGCTCAAACTGGTCCCCGATTCCTGCTGCAAAATGTCGAGGATGCTGTGAAATTCCTCGACATACGTTTGGTCGGCATGAAAGCGATCCGGCAGATTGGCTTTCAGGGATTTGAGTCGTGCGTAGGCCTGCTTTAGCGCCATTTGATTCATCGCTGCCTCGCCTCCCAACTAACCCCCACAGGCTGAAGCCCGCGCCACCTCAAACACAAGCCGATCAAGTGACCGGCAGTCGGTAAGCAATCAATTCGCCCGGGTAGCCGGGGCCGCTGACGGCGATGACGATGTATTGCTGCCCATTCAGCATATACGTCATGGGCGAACCGCTCTCCGGCGCTGGCATGTAGACGGCGCCGGCATCCTTCCCGCTCCCTTTGTCGTAAGCGCGTAGCATCGCGCCCTTCACGCCGTTCGGCAGCGTGACGTTCACGGATTCGCCCGCAATCACCAGAGTTTTCGTTGTCAGCACGCCGATCAAGCCCGCGCTTCCCGTGCGCGGAATGGTCAAGCCTGCGAGAGCAGGGTTGTTTCGAACATTGTCCGGCGTTTCCCCGTGAGCAACCTGCCAGGCGATTTCGCCTTTATCCATATTGATCGCCGTGATGCGCCCGTACGGCGGTTTCAGCAGCGGCAAGCCCCGGACGGTCACCGCGGGTTCGCCACTTTCAGGATTCGGAGCAGGCAGCGGCGGCGCGCCCATGGGTCTCCCATTGTGAGGCGTAACACCCGCAGTTCCTTGAACGTACTCCATGTCCGAGATTTTTTGGTCGGGCGAAGGAACAAGCCCGAGCGCGGAGATATCGCTCCGCGAATAAACGTACAAGATGTGAGTTTCCGGATCGAACGATCCGCCCGGCCAGTTCGCTCCTCCGAGCGCCCCTGGCGAAACGATCGTCGCCAGCGGACCATCGGCTTTGCTCACCGAGGGCGGAGTGAACAGCGGGCCGATCCTGTATTTCGAGACGAGCTTCTCCGCCTCCGCGTGCAATTCCGGCGTGAAGTTGATCAGGCTGTCGCTCGACACGCCTTGATTGTCGAAGGCGGGAGGCTTCGTCGGAAACGGCTGCGTCGCCGAATACCATTCTCCCGGCACATCTCCTTGCGGAACCGGACGCTCCTCGATGGGCCAGACCGGCTCGCCGTTTTCGCGATTGAAGACGTACAGGAACGCCTGTTTAGTCGGCTGCGCGACCGCTTTCACCGTGCGGCCGTTTACGGTGATGTCCGCGAGAATCGGCGCGCAAGGAATGTCCATATCCCACAACCCGTGATGGACCAGTTGGTAGTGCCATTTCCTTTTGCCGGTTTCTAAATCGACGGCCACCAAACTCTCTCCGAACAAACCATTCCCGGGGCGGTCGCCTCCGTAGTAGTCGCCGGTAGGCAATTCCACCGGCAGGTACACAAGGCCGAGATTTTCATCCACCGAAATTTGTCCCCATACGCCCGTGTTTCCGGTATAGGCCCACGATTCATTCAGCCAGGTGTTATTTCCATATTCGCTGGGCAGAGGAATGGTATGGAAAATCCAGAGGCGCTTGCCCGTTCGCACATCGAATCCGCGGACATAGCCCTTCACATTTTTTCTGCTTCTTGGCACTCCGCCCGTGAGGTGCGCCGCGCCGACGATCACCACGTTCTTAGCCACCACGGGAGTGGAATGAAGCCCGACTTCGCCCGTGACGAGGTCAATATCCTGATCGTCGTCTTTTTTCAGGTCGACCACGCCGTTCACGCCAAAACTCGTGATGGGAACGCCCGTCTTGGCATTGAGCGCGATCAGCCTGTACCCCGGCGTGACGTACAAAATTCGCTCTTCCTTGCCGTCCGTCCAATACGCCAGCCCATGTCCGGAGAGCTGCCTCGGCGCGTTGGCCCCGCGCTCGCCCTCATTTTCGCTGTGCATCCACAGCAGCTCTCCCGTGGCCGCATCCAGAGCCACGACGGCTCGACGCGTGCCGGCCGTCGAGTAGAGAACGCCATGAACCATCAGCGGCGTCGCTTCAAACTTGAATTCAGGCCGCGGACCAAGCGAATCCGTCTTGAAGCGCCACGCCACGGCGAGCTTGTTGAAATTGTCCGCATTGATCTGGTCGAGCGCCGAATACCGCGTGCTGGCAAGATCCCCCCCATAAGTCTGCCACTCCCCATTCTTCGCCCCAGACTGCGCGCCCGCCCGCAGACTCACCCCAAGCAAACAAACCAGCGAAGCGAAAACGACAATCCACCGAAAGCCCCGTTTCATCGACTTCCTCCTAGGCGTAGCACTGCGTCTATTCTGCCCGCAGGCGATCACGCCGCGACAAGCGCCTTATTTTGTGCCCATTTTCAATCGCAAACAAGATTACACGAATTGCCCATGTCCAAGCCGATCTCAGGCACGAATCGCGCCGGTTTCGAAAGCAGGCTGCGGCTGTTCGCGGACCGCCTCGGATTCATACACAGGCAGCCGGCCCAGAAAAATTTACTGGCGTCTCTGTGGAACTCAAGACTGGGGAGCGATCGCGGTTCTGGAGAATTCTTGGAAGTTGATTTGCGAATCTGCGCTAGTCCGCGGCTGGAAGTGTTGGAACCCGTTCGAACAAATTTCCACAGTTCGAACGAATGTCAAATTGTTCCACGTGGAACAATTGTTTCACGTGAAACATTTTTATCGCGACGGGTGCGGGCTGCACTTGTTTACCCTGAGCGCTGAAGGGCAGCCCGCGTGAAAAATGTTCCACGTGGAACATTTTGATCAGGGCCGCGCTTTTGGTTCGAGCGCCAAGTGTCCGACGTCCCGCATCCAGCCTCCAACTTCCGACGTCCAGCTTCCAGAACCACAGTTCGAACGAATGTCAAATTGTTTCACGTGGAACATTTTTGTCGCAATTGTTCCACGTGGAACATTTCGATCAGGCCGCCCCTGGATTTGCAGCAGAGAGCGCCCAACCTCCAGCCTCTGACTTCCAAGCCTCTGACTTCCAACCTCCAGGATCCAGAAAACTAGAACTACTGCAACGCGGATTGCGTCACCTTGACGGCGCACCCCACGCCGGTGGTTCCGTTGCAGGTAACATTAGTGGTCGAGGCGGCTAAATAAGTGTAGTACAGACTGGACTCCTGGGCGCCTGCCCCGACGTTATCAACCACGATCCCACTCGAGCCGCCGCTGGCGGGAATTCCGGCGGTGGTTGTCGCAGGCGGCCACGAGCCTCCCAGCGCAATCGACATAACGCAGCCATTGCTGACGAAAACTGAGATGGGTTGGCATCCAGTAGCATTTCCTCCTATGTTTCCACCCAAGAAGATGATCGGTGCAAATGCGGAATTGCTTACACTAAAGAAAATCCGATCGGTCGTCCCATTCTTGATCTCGATAAGCGGAGAGCACGCAACACCATTAGCGGAAACTAGATTTACCAGCGGAGTGCCCGCAGAAGTGTTCAGCACTCCGGCACTGTTGAAGCCGAGCTGGTAAATTGCGGGCCGGTCGCTATTTGCAGCATCCTTCCCGCAAGCGTAGAAGTGCCCGGAAGCGGGTCCCGCAGAAAGATATGCATCATCAAACGTTCCCGAGTAAAGATTAGAACCCGCAGCAGTCCCACCAATGGCTACAGTGATCTTGGATCCCGCGGTCAATCCAGTGTCGAACTGGTATGCCGATCCGTTGTTGGCATCGGTGCCATCGAAAACGAGCACCCTGCCGGCAGACGAATCAACAATGGGAGAGTCAACGAGGGAACCGCCCAGCGCCGCGTTGACCAAACCCAGGCAGGGCGGGCTGCCAGAGCATGCGCCAACTGCACTGCCCACTTCCTTTACGAAGCTGAGCCGTCCGTTCGAATCGCCCATGAAGATGTTTCGGGACGTATGCTCGAAGACAGGACCAGTGAGTGCAAATCCGGTATGGACTGTCACCGGCCAACCGCCCGTGACGACCTCGGTGGGTGTTCCAAGGAAAGCCCCGGTGATTTTGTGCAAGACGCCATTATCGTCACCGACATAAATCACGTCAGCCGAGTAATCGACGTAGGGCGGTGAATTGGTATCTGGTTGGGCCCCGCTTAAAATGATATTTGAAATGCAAGAGTTGGCAGCAGGGCAATTCGTCGCCCAGTTTTGACCCGCCGCAAGGATCGTATCGGGAACCGCGGGGGCCGCGATCGTCCCCTGCACGGTAGCTCCGGCCCCAGGTTTCCAGTTCAAAATGTGGAGGATCGCACCGCCGTTGGCGTTGGTCCTTGATTCGACGAACGCGACCTTCGTCCCGTCTAACGAGACGGCGGCAGACGTCAGCGTTGTACCCGTGGTGTCGCCCGCAGGATTCGTGTTATAAGCCCATTTGACCGAGGGTCCATTCTGGTTGCAGAAACCACCCACGCTGCCCTGGGTGGAATAGAGTTCATCAAAACCGACTATGCTTGGCACAGTGGACGAACCGACCAGGCTCGTTGTGAACGCCACATAGTCCGCCGTGCAGCTGGGGGCAGCGTTCACATCGAATGAGAATTTCGCGGGAAACATACCCGCTCCGACCGTACCAAGGCTGCCCAACGACACAGCCCAGTCCCGCCGAATTGGACTCGCATTGGGAGCCGTCCCGTCGGAATCGTCGTCATGTTCTCGATCTCCGTCGTGGTCGCGGTCATGCCTCTCGGTGGACGAAGCGGCGGCCCGCAGCGCCCACTCGTTTTGCCTTGCCCACTGATGCCAAAAACGAGGCTCCTGCTGGATCTCCCACGCGCGCAAGAACGAATCCGGCCGCGAAAAGACCAGGTGCCGGTGACTCCAGTCCGTGGGCAAGTGTGACGGAGCGCCGCCTGGACCCTGAGCGCCGGTTCGCATCCCCAAGGAGAGGGCAACCATTATTGCGCTGGCAAGTAGAATCGCGCTGAGGCCGGCTCGCCGGTCATTCCGTTCCATCTTCAATGCTCCTCGCAAAAGCCAATGGAGACTCGCAAAGCTGGCTCATCACTCCAAACTGCATGCTGCTTCGGCACTATCCAGGAGTTCTAGACGCCACGACTGTTGAGGGCGATCGGGCTTTCTAATAGATTGCGACTCGTGCCGCACGGGGCAGAGACGAGGGGACCATGTGCTGTAGCTCAAATCGGCGGGACTGAATGAACGAGAGTCGCTCAGTTTGGCTCTGCCACTCGCCATGTTTATTTAGGGCGGAGTATACGTCGCCGTTTGGCGGAAGACAATCCTGTTGCTCGCCGAATCCCGTTCGTCCATCTCTCATGACTCCGATTTGAACTAAGCAATGGGTAGCGGTGTTACGAGACTGACTCACAACGATTCGTAAGCCAAACAAAACACGCACGATGTTGATCGGGCCGCGCCTTGATTGCAGCAGAGAGCGCCCAACCTCCAGCAGCCGCCAGATCACATCCGAAGCGGAAACTTCGAGGCTGGTACGGTTTTTTCACGCTTGGTTCACGGGCCTCGTCGGGCGCATCCCTTTTCGTCGTATCTGTCACGTAATGAGCGCTCCCCCATCTAATTTAAGGCTGATTGCGTTAGCTTGACCGCGCATCCGCGACCGGCTGTCCTATTGCAACTCGGTACGCCGGGCCCCGCACCGGTTGAATTCGCGCCCAGCGAGAAGTAAAAGCTCGAAGCCTGCGCTGACGTAGAGACATTGTCCACGACAATCCCGCTCGTGCTGCCGTTGTTGTTTAATGGCACAGGAGCCGCAACGAAGAGGGCCGAGGGCAGGGTAGGCGGCCACGTCGGATTGCCGGTAACGTTTATGGACAGGACGCAACCCCTATTGCTGTTTGCGCCGGTTCGGCATGCCCCTGCGGGAATCGGATTGTTCGGGGTGGCACCGTTGGAGTTATTCGCCCGATTTCCAATACTGAAGAAAATCCAGTCCCTCGCGACCCCGGCTCCGCCACCGTTGGGGTTGTAAAACTCTGTCACCGGAGAACATGCTTCACCGCTGCGGCTCGCGTAGCCGTTGCCTGCTGGAAAGGTACGTGTGCCCACACCGGTCACCACGCCGGTTGCAGCAGCGAAGCTGAGTTGATAAATGAATGGCCTATCTCGACGGTTTGAGGCCTTACCGCAGACGTACATGTGACCCGCAATATTGGGTTTGGCGCTCGCAAAATAGGTATTGTCAAAGGTGCCCGAGTACAACGCGGAGCCGGCGCCTGTGCCGCCGATGGCAAATGACACCGCACCACCGAGCGCCGTGTTCGCCTGCAGGATCGTTCCATTGTTGGTGGTGTCCGTGCCATTAACCGCGAATACGGTTCCGTTGGTACCGTCCACGATGGGGGCGTCAACAATGGCGCCACCGGTCCCCACCGCCTGATTGCTTGCGTCGAGACACGGCTGCGGCGTGCACGTGCCCGCCGTACTGCCCACTTCCCTGATGAAGCTCAGCCGCCCCGTGTTGTCGCCGACGAAAATGTTTCCCGAGACGCCATCGTAAACAGGGCTGGTGAGAATTGCTCCTGCGTTCACCGTGACTGGCCAAGCGGCGGCTTGGGCGGCCGTGCCGCACACGGCCGCAACGCCGGTAAGGCATTCCTTCGGCGCCGCCTTAAACACGCCTACGAACTTGTGCATGCGCCCGCCGTCATCACCGACGTATACGGTGTCCTCGCTGTAGTCGTAGTATGGCGCTGATCGGGTATCATTGGGCGCGCCGTTGAACCCAATGCTCGCGATACACGAGCTGCCCGCCGTGCACGTCGACCAAGCCGCGCCGGAGATGTCCTGATCCACTGCCGATGGATAGCCGGTCCCCGCGCCTTCACCAGCCTTCCATTTCAAAATGCGCAACGTCGCGGCGCCTCCGCTTACCTCCACGAAAGCTACTTTTGTGCCGTCACCCGAAAGAACCACGGAAGTTGCGGCTGTGCCGGCCCCTGTGAAGTAAGACCAGTAAACCAAAGCTCCGTCCTGGTTGCACAAGCCGCCCGCGGCGCCCTGGGTTGAATATAGGTTGTTGAAGGCAACAATATTGCCCGTTCCGACGCCGCCCGCCAGCGTGCCGCTCGCCCACGAGAAGCTACCGCCCGGGAGTATTGCCTGCGCGAGAGTTATGGAATTTCCCTCAAATCCGTCCAAGGCTGTTACACCGTCCTTGCTGGCAGTGACCATCACCACGCCGGCCGCGCTGGACGCCCTGACTTTGACGTGCCCTGAGCCGAGAGTTGCGAAGTTGTTCCGGTTGATGGCTGCGGCAAGATTCGCTGCCTCGACCGTGACACTGGTTATGGCTTGAAAATTCGTTCCGGTGTTGGTCGTAGTGCTCGCGGTCAGGACAAGAGTGCCTTCGGAACTAGTGATGGTGACGGTGCCGCTGGTGGACAGGGCGGTAAAGGTGCCATTTCGGGTCGCGGCTGCCGAGGGCGCTACCCCTGCCAGGCTCGTATTATAAGCAATGAAATCGTTCGTACAATCCGGCGCGGCAGTGACATCAAACGTAAACTTGGCTGGAAACTGACCGATCCCAACCGAGCCGCCGGCAAGCAAAGACATGCCCCAATCCCCTGGATTCTGAACGAATGCCGGCAACGTTCCAGCAGCCTCGTTGGAAGGGTCGCTCGTGACCGCGCCGTTGCATCCGGCCGTCATGAGTAACGAGCACGAAGCAGCTGCTCCCAGCAGTGTTCGCGCGGCTCGTTCAATTTTCATAGTGCAGTTCTCCTCTGAAATAGCGCGTATCGAAATCCCCTGTGTTCATTCCTCTCTACCGCAACCCTGGCGCATTGCGGCGTCATTGGGCGCCTTCCGCCTGCATCGCGGGCGCGGTCCGCCGCGTCAATTGATGAAGGTAGCGAGGCTCAGCCTGGAGCCTCCAAGCCTGTGCCATCGAGGAAGGGGCGGAATAAACCATGTGCCGATTGCTCCAATCGGTCGTCATGTGAACCGGAATGTGAGTTTGAGCGTGCGTTTTCTTGCCCCGCGACACCAGAAAGAGAATTACGACGACACAAAGGGAAGCCAAACCAAACCTGACCAGCCGCCTGCCACTCCATTTCGTGTGCATGGTGCTCCTCAAGATACATACTAAATAAATATATATTTAGTATATATATATAAACAGGCGGGCCTCTTGGCTCGCCCGCTGATTCCCGTCAAGATGTTTTGTGCTGCGGTTAGGGCCGGAAAATCACAAACGCATACAGGATTTCACCGATTCGTCGGATCTTTGATCAAGCCCAAAACGACAATTGGTCCGGGACCCGATACTGCTGGTGCGCCAATGGGGGTTATCCACTCGTAGCGGGGCGCTATCCGCCATTCCCAAATCGGGAAAGATGATACACCCGTCTGCCTGTTGATATCTCAAAACCTGCAGTCTTAAGGAAATGTTGGGGATAGTGGACGCCCTCCCTACGCAGCAGTTCCAGATACGACTACTGTTGAGGGCGATCGGACTTTCTGACAGACAGATTGCGACCCGTGCCGTGCGGGACAGAGACAAGGAGGCCAGGTACTGTTGCTCGAATCGGCCGGCGGGACTGAATGACCGAGAGTCGCTCAGTTTGGCGCTGCTGCTCGCCGCGCACACCAACGCCCTGGAGAGTATCAAACTCAAACGGACTGTCGCCGATGGCGGCAGCCGAAGCCGAAAATTACATTGTCAACACAGCGCGGAAGCGGGTCTTGCCCTCTACGACGCGCTGATATGCCTTTGGAGCTTCGGCTAATGGATACGTCTCGACGATCGTTTTAACTTTTCCTTGCGCGACGAAATCAAGGGCTTCATAGAGATATTCGGGGCCGTTTTGCTGGCTGCCAATGATCTGAATGCGCTTCATGATCAGGTCCATCAGCGAGACCGAAAGGGGCTCCGCGTCGGCGCCCATGGTGACGAGCCGGCCGTCCGGCCGCAGTCCCTGAATGCTGTCGACCATCGACTTGGTTGAATTGGAAGTGCTGAGGATTACGTCTGCGCCTCCCGCTGCGGCAAGGCTTTTTCCGTCGCGGACGATCTCATCCGCGCCGAGATCGCGGATCATCTTATCTTTGTCGGGGGAGTGCGAAACGGCGATGGTATCGAAGCCGGCGGCCTTTGCGTACTGCACTGCCAAGTGCCCAAGCCCACCGATCCCGAGGACGGCTACGCGCTCATGCGGCTGGGGGTCGGCCCAGCGGAGTCCGCTATAGACTGTGTAACCGGCGCAGAAGATCGGGGCCGCCTGCTCATAGGAGACCTTGTCCGGTATCAAATATGTAGCGTCGGCGTTCATCAGCATGTACTCGGCATGACCGCCTTGTGCATCGATCCCTGTACCCTTCAGATAAGGACAAAACATCCTGCGGCCACGCTGGCACCACTCGCAGCGTCCACAGGTGGATTGAATCCACGCCGTGCCCACGCGATCGCCTACTTTTCGCGTCGTGACTTCGGGAGCTATGGCAACGATCTCGCCGACCGGCTCATGGCCCAGGATTCGGGGAAATGGCCCCGGAATGTGTCCGAGAGTCTCATGCACGTCGGTGTAGCAGATGCCGCTTGCGTGCATCTTCACCAGCACTTGATTCGGCCCGGGTTGAGGTTGGGGAACGTCTTTCACCTGCCACGCACTGCTCACAGCGGGTACGACTGCAGCTTTCATATGCATTCCTCCCGTGGATTCGATGCCAGGGCCATCGCGACTGGTGCATGATTCTGCCGATGCAACCGCCTTTCGCCTTCGACGGCACTCGATCCCGTTTTCCTCTCAATGCTTTTCCTTAGTTTCGTGGCAAGTTCCTTGCGTCGCGCGGGGTCGCAGCGTACGATGCGCGCGAGCCAGAACCCAAATCACAAACTGAGATTCGTCTACATGGTGAACTTCCGTCGTTATGTTCTTCCCGTATTTGTTTTGCTGGCGGTCTTTCTATCTGCTGTTTCTCAGGGCAAACCGCCGGCACAACAGTTTCAGATGTCCGCGGACAAGTTGCAGGCCTTCGTCGGACAGTATCAATATGACGACGATCCGGATGTTATCTGGTCCGTTGCCGTCGATGCCGACCGCCTCTTCATCGAATCCCGACGCGGTGCGCGGCTCGAACTCGTCCCGCAATCCGAAAACGTCTTCTCCCCGCTCAACAGTTCGATCAGCTTGAAATTCGTCCCGTCCGCAGAAGGAAATACCGTCGGCTTCGATAGCGTCGCCGCGGACGGCAGCAGCCGCCACGCCCGCAAAATCGCCGACCAACCTCTGGAATTTCACAAGCCGAAATACACGCGCCAGGACGTCATGATTCCGGTACGCAATGGCGTCAAGCTCCACGCCGCGATCTTGCGCCCGAAGGATTCAACTGCTCCGCTTCCGTTCCTGCTTCTACGCACGCCCTACGGCGTTGACAATTACACGCCCGATTCCATCGGTTCTCAGCAGCCCGAACTTGCCGCCAGCGGCTATATCTTTGTTTTTGAGGATATTCGAGGGCGCTACAAATCCGAGGGCGCCTTTCTGATGAGCCGCCCGATAGGCGATCATCACGATTCCACAGTGGTCGACGAAAGCACGGATGCCTACGACACCGTTGCATGGCTCCTTAAAAACATTCCCAACAACAACGGCCGCGTCGGTGTATTCGGTATCTCCTATCCGGGATTCCTGGCGATGGCAGCCGGCATCGATCCGCATCCGGCTGTAAGGGCCATCTCTCCGCAGGCCCCCATGATTGATGTTTGGATGGGCGATGATTTCTTCCACAACGGCGCTTTCCGTGAAACCTACGGCTATGACTACACTTTGGGGCTGGAAAGCTCGAAAGAAAATGCTTTCTCCAAGCTTGACGAGGATGGATACGATTTCTTTCTCCGTTCCGGCTCCTTTGAGGCTGCCGCGAAACACGATCGCGTGAATCAACTCCCTACGGCCATTGCCTTTCTCCAGCATCCGAGCTATGACAAGTTCTGGCGCATGCGCGGAGTGGAATGGCATCTTAGCCACGTCACGGTGCCCACGCTACTCGTCGGCGGTTTTTGGGATCAGGAAGACATGTTCGGCCCGCAGGACGCCTATGCGAACCTGGAGCCCCACGATTCCCGCCATGAGAACTTCCTCGTCATAGGACCTTGGAACCACGGCCAGTGGGCGGGCACAACGCGTCATCTCGGCGCCATTCAGTTTGGTGAACCTACGACCGACGAGTTTCGCGAGCGCTACGAGGCGCCGTTTTTTGCTCATTACCTCAAAGATGAAGCTGGATTCAGTCTCAAAGATACCGCTGCTTTCGAGACCGGCAGCAACCGGTGGCGCGAATACAGCCATTGGCCGCCGCCGGAGAGCAAACAGCAAAGTCTCTACCTCTGCGCCGATAGTTCGCTGGTTCTGTCTTCACCGCAACCGGAGAAATCGTCCTCGCATTGCGAACCCGGTCCCGCGAAGTATCGCGAATATATCTCCGATCCTGCGAATCCCGTGCCGTACCGCCATCGCCCTATTCAAGCTACTTACGCACCCGACTCTCATTGGTACACCTGGATGGCGGAGGACCAGCGTTTCGTATCGGGCCGCCCTGACGTCGCGACATGGTCCACTCTGCCCCTTGATCGAGATATCAGTATCGCAGGCAATGTGATCGCGGATCTCTTTGCCTCGACGTCTGGCACGGACTCGGACTGGGTTGTCAAGCTCATCGACGAATATCCTGATCCTGCTGTTCCGGCAAAGGCCGGCGGCTCGGGTGCGGATTCCAGTTCGCTTGTGGCTACGAGCGGGCCGGGGCAGACCGCATCGGCTACCGCTTTGACTTCAACCGCTGGTCAGCCCGACATGGCCGGCTATCAACTGATGATCAACGCTGAGATATTTCGCGGGCGTTACCGCAAAAGCTTCGCACATCCGCAGCCCGTCCAAGCCAACGCAGTCTTGGAATATCGCTTCAGCCTCCACGCTGCCGATCACACATTTCCCAAGGGCCATCGAATCGAGGTCCAGGTGCAAAGCACGTGGTTCCCACTCTACGACCGCAACCCGCAGAAATTTGTGCCGAACATCATGACCGCGTCTCCCGACGATTTTTCAAAAGCCGGCCAACGCATTTATCCCGCTTCTCACCTCATCCTGCCCGTGGCCGTTGACGGCTCGCCGTAACACTGACAATCCGCCTCCAAGCAGCTGCGATAGGATCTTGTGCAGTAGTGGATTTTTGCTGTTGAAGGGAGATGCTGGTTCGAGCTTGCTACTAGTTGAGTTTCGGCGCGATGCAGGACCTATCCAGTTTGGGTGGTAAGACTGCTCAAAACAAATGCCAGTTTGCCAACTCAGGCAAACACGTGGACGCTTCCGGGTACGCGGTCACAGGTCGACAATCGCCAGAAAATCAGGCCGGAGGTGACGCAGCAAGAACTGATTCGGAAGCCCTGGTTCAAGGCGCTGGCGATAATATCCAATCAAAGGACAGGATTCGGAGAAGTTTCGTTTCGCAGGCTTTCCCGTGCCAGCCGCAGTTTCGACTCGTGCAAGAGATTTTCTCGTCTCCGAACATTTTCATCGCCTGGATGTCCGAGAGCGATACCTTTGAGCACTTCCGTTGAAAATTGATGTGGTGACGACCTTTGGGGCATTCGAACACAACTCTATAGGCTTTGCTCACACTTCATGATAACAGTCCAGGCTGATGAATGGCGATTGATTTGAGGAGTTTTCTCCCCAGCGCAACTCTCGAAACAGCTTCATCAGGGAGTTCGTTTTTCGTCCTTCAAGATGAAGCCCTTTCGTGGGTTTCCGAATCAGGCGGGGATTCGGCATATTGGGGGAGGTCGCAGTGCATCTTGTGCGCACGCGTGATTGTCGGGCTCAAGAAGGCAGGACCTCCTCGGAATCGTCGAAGGGTTCTTCCAACTCCACCACTTCCGCCGCCCGAATCGACTCACGATTACGTTGGAAGTAAACGATGGCTGAGACCACTCCCAATCCCAAGCCAATAGCGTGAGTACGGTAGCTGACGTTTGCCTGAAAGGTCGTCGGAAGCAGGACCAAGAGTGCCAAGCATACAACCCGCAGGACCCGCTTTCCAGGACGCACGCTGCGTTCCACCAGTAGGTACATACTCAGCCAGAAGCCTGCCATCCAGTAGACCAACCCCGATGCCCCTATAAGGCTGACTTCAGAAGGATAGGTAAGCAGCGAAATGTAGTTGGTCAATCCGGCCATGGCCAGACTCATCACCGGGAAAACCCAAAAGCCGAAGTATCCAAAGAGCAGGTAGGCGAAGTAGGTGAGAAGAATCGCATTCGAGAGCACGTGCATAACGTCCCCGTGCACCGCTATAGCCGTGAGCAGTCGCCAATACTCCCGTTGCTTGAGCACCCCTTCCGATGTGGCGGCAAGGGTCGGTAGGAGAGCCGCTCCGTTCCGCCAAGCTAACAGAGAAATCGCCATAATCAACGAGAGGAAGAGTGCGGTGATTTCTAGACTCCACTCGTGCGGTTTTCGGGACAGGAGAGTCTCTCGAACACGGTGGGTTGAAAAATCCCTCATGCGTTAATCTTACCCGCGAGGGTTGGGCCTTTCGAGCAGAGAATCCTGACGCCCTGGCCAATTCGCCGTCTCCGTCCTTAGCTCCTGCGATGTCCTCTCCTCGGAATGTCGCTTGGCCAGAATCGCACCAGATCTCAGCGAGAATTATTACCTTTTTATCGGGAGGTGCCAGTGACGTCAGAGGGCTCCTGATCTCGTTCAGTACAAAACAGAAACATGGTGGGGCTGGCGAGAGTCGGACTGCCAGCCTACGGTTTAGGAAGACTCGGGGCGATTTTGGCGCGTTGTGAAAACTGTGGGATCTACGATGTCCCTCAGCCTCGTTCAACAACCCAAGGTTGATTCGTTTGGATTCGTTTGGATCCGTTCTGACCAAAAAGAATTCTTTTGTCCCTGATTTACAATTCCCTTCGGCTTGTTATAACGTCTGCGTTACGGTAGAGCAACCCGAAGATCGCTTCAGAGGAGTTTGCGAGAAGTCCGGCAACTTCCGAAAACTCGGTAAATTGGTGGCGAACTCGGGATTGCGTTCGGCAGGACGAAAGAAGTGAGCTTTGCATGGAAATCTTCGATCGGGAAGAAGCTGTCCCTACGGTCGAAGGCTAAAATAGGCGGGCCGCGATGTTAGGCGCCAGTGAGCAAAAACGGACCGAGCAGGTGTCGGTAGAAAAGGCGCGATTAGGGGATTTAAAGAACGACGCCATTCTCGTCAGAGACGCCGCCGATCGAATTACTTTCTGGAATGACGGAGCAACGGAAATTTACGGGTATAGCCGTGACGAAGCATTAGGCCACGTAGCCCACGAATTGTTCCGCACTGAATTTCCCGAACCGCTTGAGCGCATAAAGAGAAAATTGAGTCTTGACGGCCGGTGGTCCGGGGAGCTCCGGCACACATGTGCGAACGGTTCGAAAATAACTGTGTCCACTCGTTGGGTAGCAGAGCGCGATGCGCGGGGAAACATTACGGCAGTTCTCGAATCTAACCGCGACATCGGCGAAGTCAAGCGAGCGCAGGAAGCCCAAAACCGCCTCGCTGCCATTGTCGAATCTTCTGATGACGCTATTGTTTCCAAGAATCTCGACGGCGTCATCACCAGTTGGAACAAAGCGGCAGAGCGGATGTTTGGTTATACCGCCGAAGAAGCCATTGGCGAGAACATCACTTTGATCATCCCACCGGACCGCCTGGACGAAGAGGTCGACATTCTCGCCCGCATTCGCGTCGGTGAACGCGTCGATCACTTCGAAACCGTGCGTAAGAGGAAAGACGGCACGCTTTTCGATATCGCTGTGACGATCTCTCCAGTTAAGGACTCGACAGGGCGGATCATCGGAGCGTCCAAAGTGGGTCGCGACATTAGCGAGCACAAACGAATGGAGCGTGCTTTGAAGAACGTGGAACTGTCCGGACGCCTATTGCAGCTCCAAGACGAAGAAAAAAGACGTCTTGCTCGGGAATTGCACGACGGTGCTGGGCAGTTGCTCGCTGCTCTGAGCATCAACATTTCTGCAGTCGCCAAAGAAAAGGCGAGACTAAGCCCGAGGGTTAGGCGGTGCGCTGAAGAAAATGGCTCTCTGATCGAGCAAGCGATTTCGGAGATTCGGACGGTTTCCTATTTGTTGCATCCGCCGCTCCTCGACGAAATGGGGTTGAAATCGGCACTCGGCGAGTACGTTCATGGATTCGGGGAACGAAGCAACGTCCGCGTGGGCCTCGAATTGCCGACCGATCTGGAACGCCTGCCTCACAACGTCGAATTGTCGTTGTTCAGAATCGTGCAGGAGTGCTTAACGAACATTCACCGCCATTCAGGAAGTGCCACCGCGCGCGTGCGCCTCTCGCGCACAGCGGGAGAAGTTCAGTTGGAAGTGACCGATCAGGGGCGTGGGATTGACCGGGAGACCGAGGAGAATTTTTTGGCCGGCAAGACTAGCGGAGTAGGACTGCGCGGGATGCTGGAAAGGGTTCGACAAATCGGCGGCACACTGCAGATTAAATCCAACGGGAAGGGTACATCCGTGCAGGCCGTGCTGCCGATTCGGGACCAGGCGAGCATGAGCGGCGATCGAGAGGGCTAACCGAGCTCGGTTCTCAACTCCCGAGAAACGCGGTCATCGGTTTACTGGCTTTGAGCGAGAGCGCAGAAGTATCACGTCTTTATCGGATGGTTCCAACATCGGCCCGTCCGGCTGACGCAGTTTTTCATTTTCTTTGCGTCTTCGCGCTCGGAAATCGTTGCGGCCTCTTAAGTGGCAAAGCCGCCAAAGTCTACACAACAGACCGGACGGAGGTTTGCACTACTGCTTCGATGGCTAGGATCAAAGGCAAGAGAAACTCTTGCAGTTTTTTAGTATGGTCGAGCGGTACATTTTGGAACTGAAGCCCCATGCAATCAACTCCGACGACGCGCACGACTCTGGCCGTTCCAGGCAGCGGAGCCTTTCCAGGGGTAAGTTCCACATCCACTCGGATCATCGATCCGACTGGGAAGGTCTTATCTGCACAAACCATTATGCCATTGAGGCTCATGTCGAGTGTCCAGCCTACGGATCGCTCCTGACCCATCTCCATGGAAACCCTGCAGGTAACCTTGACCCGTTGAAACTGTCTTGCCTCTCGTTGCATTACATCTTCGCTTACTCGAAGTAAGCGCAACAGACGATGCCGGTCAATAGGCTTAAAGAGCACAAAATTCGCGCCAGCCTCGAATACCTTTGTGATCAGGTGCCGATCACTTTCTCCGGTGATCATCGCGATTGGAGTTGTCCGATTGAGGGCCGATGTGCGCACTTGGCGCGCCAAGGCAATACCGTCCGGTGCGGGCATCCTGACATCCAAGAATACGGCATCAAACTTTTCTTCCCGAATGAGGATTGAAGCTTGCTGTGAATCAGAAGTCGTACGCGATTTGATTTCAGCAGATTCTAAGACGTCCCGGATCAGCTCACAGATCAGCGAGTCATCGTCCACGACGAGAATCCCATTTGCCAGATGGGCTCCCTTATTTTCAGTGCTGGCGTTGTGCGATTTCATTCAAGTGCCGCGTGTGATCGGCTAGTAGTCGGTACTGACAACCATTGTTGCAGTTGTTTAGTCAGCTCCTTGAAATCGATCGGCTTAGGAACGTAGGCGTTACATCCGGACTGGAAGATTCGCTCCTGCTCAGTAACCATCGCGTGAGCCGTAACAGCTATGATCCGGGTATGAGCCAGGGTGGGCTGGTGGCGGATCCAGGTGGCGATCGACAAGCCATCCTGATCCCCTAGTTGAACATCCAGCAGGATTACATCCGGTGGTAGTTTCTTGATTGCATCAAACGCTTCTTGCAAAGTAACGGCTGAGGTCACCTGGTAGCCTTCAGACTCAAGCCAGTCGCAAAGCAGCTCACAGCTGAGATCATTGTCTTCAACTACCAGAATACGATGGGTCATGACTTCACCGCTGGTGAGACTTTGAGCACTCGCTGCAATTGCTGGCTCAATCCCTGTTGCCACGACTGTTGTTTGTGAAAAAGTGATTCTGCATGTTTCCTTAGATATTGTTCTTCTTCTGCGGTTAAATCCTTACTCGTTAGAACAAAAACAGGGAGATCAGCCGTGCGGGGCTTGGAACGCCACTCGGCGAGCAACTCGAACCCGCTCACCTTCGGAAGCATCAAATCCAAGATGACTAACTCTGGTAAACCTGCCTTCATCTGAGCGCGGGCCTGCTCGCCGTCTTCGGCGGTGGTCACCGCATATCCCTGCGCCGTAAGCAATTCGGAAATGATTTCGCAGGTTGAAGTATCGTCCTCGACGACCAAAATGGGCCGTTGTGACCGTTCGCCTTGTTTTACTCCCAAACAGCGACGGACGGCGGCCAACAAGGATGCCTTCTCCACGGGCTTGACGAGATATTCGTCGGCACCGAGCGTCGCCCCGATTGCTGGCTGGTCCAAAATCGAAATCACGACGATAGGAGTACACGCAGTTCTGGGATCGCGTTTCAGTTGTAATAACACTTCCCATCCACTGGAAGGCTTCATCAGTAAGTCTAGAGTTATGACATCAGGTTGCATTTCCTTGACTATCTTGACAGCATCTTGCGGGCAGTCGCAAACGACGGATTCGTATCCCGCAGAGGCAAGGTTTGCCTGAATGAGCGATGCCGCATCGCGATCGTCCTCAATCACCAAAATCTTTGGGGCCTCGCCGATTACCGGCCTAACTCTGGCTTCTGTCGATTGTGATTGTCGAAGTGACGCTCCGACTGGTAACGAAAAGTGAAAGCAGCTTCCTTTGCCGGGCTGGCTATCGATCCCCAGCGTACCGCCATGCAATTCTGCAAGTCGCTGAGTGATCGCCAAGCCGAGTCCCGTGCCTTCGATTGCTGGACCGGACTGCCGCAGGCGATAAAATGCCTGGAAAATATGATTTTGTTCTTCGGGTGGGATTCCAGGGCCGGTGTCTCGGACCTCAACTCGAACCCGTCCATTCGCTTCGTATGCTGTTAACTCAACGCGCCCACCTTCGGGAGTAAACTTTATCGCGTTTCCTGCGAGGTTCATCAGCATCTGCTTCAGTCGTGTGCTATCAGCTCGAACAATCAGGCGCGATTCACAGTTTTGCGCCAGGACCTGGGCCTTTTTCTCCGCGAGAGGCTTCAGGGTCGACACCACGTCTGCAAAGGCCGATTCCATCGGCACTTCTTGAATCGCCAGATCCATGCGCCCGGCCTCAATTTTGGAAAGGTCCAGGATATCGCTGATGAGCTTGAGTAAGTGCTGGCCACCGGTGTGGATGTTGTTGACGTATCGTTTCTGACGATCATTTAAGGAGCCATAACGTTCGTCCGCCAACAGATCCGAAAAACCCAGGACGGCATTGAGCGGCGTGCGCAATTCATGGCTCATCGTTGAAAGGAACTGATCTTTGAACTTACTGGCTCGCTCAACCTCCTCTTTTGCACGCAGAATGGAATGAGAATAGACTTCAAGCTCGCTCTTGGCCGTTTCCAACTCCGCAGTCCGTTCCTGGACCCGTAGCTCCAGTTCGTCATGAGCTTTTCGCAAAGCTCCCTCACTCTGCTGTATTTGCATCAACATCTCATTGAACGCTCCGACTAAGACCGAAATCTCGTCGCGAGTATTAGAAGGCTCAGCCCGAACCGAATAGTTCTTGTCGCGAGAAACAAGCTGTGCAATCTCCGCGAGTTGAACGATTGGTCTGGCAATCTCTCGCTGAACGATCGGAGAAATCAGAAGGGCCACCAGAAGGGACATTGCAAGAACGATGGTTGAAATCCCCACATACAGCTTCAGCCGAGCGTACAGCCCCTCGATGCTGGATTGAATATAGATAGTGCCGGTCGGTTTTCTTTGAAAGACAATCGAACGAACCAATAGAACTGCGCCGCCGCCAAACCGGTGCGTTTCGGCCTGGCCCGCAGCGAGTGACGGTAAAACCGGCATTTTCCCATCTTTGTTACGAGAGTATGCCGCGAATGGCCGGCCATTCGGCGTAAGAATGCCCGCAGAAATGATGTTTGGAGAGGCCTGCAAGGCCGACAACGTCTTCTCTGCCGAACTCGGATCGTCGAACAAAATGGCAGAAACCGCGTTTGAACCGGCGATTTGAGCCTGAATAGAGAGGTTGTAAACAGCAGCCCGTCGAAAACTAACCAAATCGTAGCCAATGAATGCCGCGCAGGCCAGAAGCAATGCCGCGCCGCTGACCAGCATGTTCGTCCACGTCATCTTCTTGGAGATCGAATAGTCTCTGAACATAGTGCGTCAGTCTCCCGACTGCTGGGACTTCCTCACTGCAACCGCGACCTTCAGCAGATCGGAACTCAACGTCAGACCCGCATCTTGGGCGCTCGTCAGATTCACCTCGAAGCGAATTTTGTTCGCCACCACGACAAACTGGATCATCCCCCCGCGCTGCGAGAATTGTGGTATATCGCTAACTGTCAAGACGCCGGCCTTGTCCAAGCCCGCAAGGATTTCTTTTAGGTGGCTATCCTCGGACGCACTGATGTAGAGAACGCGGCAATCGAGCGCGTCTTGCGCTTTCGAGACTCGCTTCGCAACGACGGCTTTGCCGTCGATGGATTCACCCGAAAGTATTGTGTCGAGAATGGCGCCAAACGGATCCTGCCCGAATACGCAAATCGGAAAAGCGTTGCCCTTGGCCGAAGCAGCGGCTGAAGACCATTGGACAAACCGGCCGAAGTTATAAAGATACGCAGCCTTGACCTCGAATTCGGATGCTTTCGGTTGCTGGGCGCGTAAGCCGGAAGGCGAGATGAAAAACAGTATGACCAAAACCGTCGAAAGGCGACACCGCAGCGATCCAGGATTTTGAGAAACGCTCACGAGAGATTCTGCGTCAGAGAAATGCTGCATGGTCCTTTGTTGCCCTTTACCTTCTCCAAGTTAACTTTGCAAAGGCGCTTCTCTTGATCCCTACTAGTGGACCGGGATCTCCTCCAAATTCCGGGTGAGAAGGTGAAAGAAGGTTCTGCCCGACGACGGAAAACTCCATACTCTCTCCGACGTGCCAACCCAGCCGGACATCTGCTGTGCTATACGCCTCAACACTGTATGCAGGAAGTCTGCTGGAATATCGATACGTGGCGTCGAGTTCAAGGTGCTTTGGCAAGTTGAAGAGCGATTGGAAGCTCACAACGTGCCGGGGGCTTGAACCTTCGTACGAACTGAGCAAATTCCCCACGTCCTTGAACCCAGGTTTGTCTCTCAGCGCCATGTCGAGATAGGAATAGGCCCCGCGTACCTGCCACCATCGTGTGATTTTCCATTCAGGAGCTACTTCACCTCCTACTGTATGACCCTCGATAATGTTGGCGTAGGGCAAAACGAAGAAAAGGTGCAGAGGAGGCGGATTACTTGATTCACTGATCCCGGGTGGCCCGTAGCCCTGAAGGCCCGTATAGTCGTTGTAAAAGGCCGTTAAGTCGACGTAAATGTCTCTGTTGACCTGCGTGCGATAGCCGGCCTCATAGCCGATGAGTTGCTCCGCTTGAGCTTTGGGATTTCCCACCACGTCGAAATAGACGCTCGGCGGTGTAGGTTCCGCGACCGCCAGAATGGCGAATGAAACATCCTGATCCTGCCGCGAGGGCGTCCGTACGGCCCGAGTCACCGCGGCCCAGAAAGACTGGTGGTCCGTCGGCGTCCACAGTAGCCTCACACTAGGCTCGAATTCAAAACCACTGAAATTGTTGCGCTCAAGCTTCGTGCCAGCGGTGAGCGTTAGCTTGTCGCGGACGATCGGAAGTTCATATTGCACAAAACCGCTGTAGACGCTGTCGGTTTGACTGTTCGGCGCAAAATTTATGGCGGGCGTTGTCTGAATAAAGTTGCTAGGACTTACCCGCACCCCCAAGCCCCATGTTAACTCCTGTTTGTCACGGATGTGCAAATGGTGAACGAAATCGACATCAAACGTGTCGCGTGTCTCGCCGCCTTCGACGCCCACTCGATTGGTACGGTCGAAGTACGCTTGAATTTGCACGTCCGAGCCTTCAACCGTCGTGTGCTGCCAGCGTGCCAGCAGATTTCCTCCAGAAGCAGACGCAATGTCGTTTCGCACCGTCTCGGCGGGCGGCGAAAATAGGGCCAGAAATGAACTCTCTCCGCTCCCGGCGCTGTAGATGTCCCCTTGTATCGTGAAAGCGTCCTTCTCGCCACGCTTCCAATCAGAGCGGAAACCTACTTGCCCCATCCGCCAATGATCGAATTCATCGCCATCAGAATGGAACTCGGTTCCACGCATGGAGCCAGTGGCGTAAATGCGATAGTTGAAGTCCTTCCGCACTGTGCCGCCGTAACGGATGCTAGCCGTACCCTGCTCTACGTTTCCTCCCTCGAGCGATACCAGCGCCCCATGGGTACTCTCCGCGCTCTTCGTAAGAATGTTGATTACACCGTTGACCGCGTTCGCTCCCCAGATGGTGCCGCCCGGTCCCCTGACAACCTCAATGCGTTCCACGTCCTCGAGCATCACATTCTGCACGTCCCAATACACTCCGGCGAATAGCGGTGTGTAAAGACTGCGGCCGTCAATCAAAACCAGCAAGTCTTTTGAGAACTGACCGGCTAACCCGCGAATCGCGATGGACCAGTGGTCGGCATCAATGCGCGCGACCTCCACGCCTGGTGCAAGCCGTAGGGCCTCCGGGATGGTCGTTGCTCCAGAACGTCGAATGTCTTCCTGTGTGATGACAAAGATTGCTGCGGGCGTCTTATGAACCTGCCGTGGGTCCTTGGAGACAGAGGTAACCTCAACGTCTCCGAGTTGCTCCAAGCTCAGATGTTTCAAATCATCACCAGGGTTCTGATCGCCGTCCATGACAGTTGCCCAGTTCTTCTGTACTGGTCCGAGGACCGAGAGTACAAATGCAAGACAGTTCGCGACCACCGTGCGCCGAAACGATCTCGCATGGGAAAATATGGAAAATGATGGAATCAGGTTCCGGAGACTGTGCTGAACGAAACGGTGAATGGGTGCAGGCGCGAATGACCGACTCGTCGAGCATAGCGCATCCGCTTCCGCGAAGCCCCGGATCCGGCAGATTCGCCATAGAAACTCGCGATGTAAAATCGTGATCATTAAGTGCGGGTCATCCTTTCCAAGTTGTCATCCGTTAGTGTGCTGGCGCCCAGTACGACTCTTTCCAGAAGATTGACAAGTTCCCCGTTCCACCAGCCCTTTTTAACTTCCGAGTAAATAATGGCAAATGCTTCTTTCGGTGAGAGGGCTTTTCGGTAGGGTCTGTCCGTGGTTAGCGCATCGTAAATATCTACAGTCTGAATGATTTGAGCAGTCAGAGTTATTTCCTCGCCCTTGAGACCGTCGGGGTATCCCGACCCGTCGAGTTTTTCGTGATGTTGGCGGATGATGGGTAGAACGTGACGGAACGATTTCAATGGGCTACAAATGCGCTCTCCGATCAGCGGATGCTGCTTCATAATCTTCCACTCTTCCGGATCGAGCGGTCCTGGCTTGAGCAAGATGTGGTCTGGAACGGCGACCTTGCCGACATCGTGAACGATTCCCGCGCGCCGCAAAGCCACCTTTAGTTCGTCTGGCACGCCCAACTTATCCGCTAGGGCGACTGAGTACTTTGAAAGACGCTCGCAATGGCCCTCTGTGCACGGATCTTTCGCTTCAATGCTCAGAGCCAGACTGAATAGCACCGTCTCGGCGCTTTCCAGGTCGTCAGTGAAATGCTTCAATCGCACCAAGGAATGCACACGAGCCAACAGTTCGTGCTTATTTACGGGTTTGCTGAGGAAATCATCAGCGCCGCACATGATTCCGGTAATGCGGTCGGAGTCGCTGTTCAAACTCGTGAGCAATACCACGGGGATCAAGCGTGTTTCCGGCTTGGACTTCATCAGCTGACAAACCTCGAATCCGGTCGGGCGGGGCATCACCACATCCAGCAACGCAAGATCGATCGAGTCGCTATCCACCCGCTCTAGCGCTTGCTGGCCGTCCGCCGCGCAAACGACCCGGTAACCCTCTGCGCTTAGTAGATCGGAGAGCAGTTCGCGGTTGGCTTCGTTGTCGTCGGCAGCAAGGATAATTCCTTGACGGCGTTCAGGAGCAAACATGTCGCCTCCTTAATGCCTTGACAGCCCGTGAGGCTTTACGAACCTCAACTCTTGTCGGCAGAGAAGAGAGAATCCATTGATGACGCAAGGCAGCGAACACTCGAAGTATCTCAAACCCGAATGGGGTTCCGTCATATTTCGTGACGGCTATCAACCAAAATGTAAACAGTATTGGCGGAGACTCGGTCGGGACTGTGGTGGGAACAATTGGTTCGCAGCAGGCATGCGGCTAAACGAGCCCATTAGCGGCCGCCCTAGCCGCTTCGGATGTTTCAGCAAATAGGTGATTCTCAAAAGGCACGAGGTCCACTCGTTGGTGCTCAGATTCAATCACTTGCTGTGGTCCATTTCGCAGGGATTTTTGAAAGACTACGAGCGGCCGGACATCGCCGTGCCAACTTCTAGAGTGATCCAAATAGACGTGTAAACACTCAACAACAATAGAGAGTTGACGATACTGATAGAGAGAAAGAGAGAGCCAATCTCGGCAAAGCTCGGAAAAACTCCGCCTTTGAATGCAACTCTTGCCACTTCCCGCCGATTCAGATGCTAAGACTGCGATCCTTTGCTGCGGGGACACGATCGGCCAGGTGGGCGGAGATAAATATGCGTGGGTTTCCGAATCAGTCGGGGATTCGGCATATTGGGGGAGGTCGCAGTGCATCTTGTGCGCACGCGTAATTGTCGGGCTCAAGAAGGCAGGACCTCCTCGGAATCGTCGAAGGGTTCTTCCAACTCCACCACTTCCGCCGCCCGAATCGACTCACGATTACGTTGGAGGTAAACGAGGGCTGAGACCACTCCCAATCCCAAGCCGATAGCGTGAGTACGGTAGCTGACGTTTGCCCGAAAGGTCGTCGGAAGCAGGGCCAACAGTGCCAAGCATACAACCCGCAGGACCCGCTTTCCAGGACGCACGCTGCGTTCCACCAGTAGGTACATACTCAGCTAGAAGCCTGCCATCCAGTAGACCAACCCCGATGCCCCTATAAGGCTGACTTCAAAAGGATAGGTGAGCAAAGAAATGTATTTGGTCAGAGCCGACGTCGTTATAGACGGAATGTGGCTCGGCCAGAATCGCACCAGATCTCGGCGAGAATTATCACGTTTTTATCACGTTTGCGGATTTTGGGAGGTCCCTGTGACGTCAGAGGGCTCCTGATCTTGTTGAATACAAAAGAGAAAGCTGGTGGGGCTGGGGAGAGTCGAACTCCCGGCCTACGGTTTAGGAAACCGCCGCTCTATCCATCTGAGCTACAGCCCCGCAAACGCTGCCGTTTCATTCTATATCGGTTCTGCGCGAGAACGCGCAGCGTTTAGGAGGCCGCTCTGGAGACCACGGCAACCGCTAATTCCATCAGGGGGGACTAGCACATATTTTCGGAGAGGTGCTTGAGCTCCTCCACATTTCGCACAGATACCGCCCCTCTTCCTGCTCTCACGATTCCTTTCTTGTCCCACTCAGCGAGAACACGGCTCACCGTGTACATCGTGGTCCCAATCAGTTGCGCCAATTCTTCGCGGGAGATGTCGATCTGAACCGCCCCATTTTCGCGGCGCCCTACTTGATTCATCAAACGCATGATTTGACGACTCAGCCGCGAGGGTACACATTCGGTGGAAATCTCCCGGAAGCGGTCCTCTATATCTTTCAACTGCCGGCAAAGAATGATTGCCGTGTTGAGCCTTAGTTCTGGAAATCGCTGGGACAAGAAATCGAATGTTCGCATGTCCCAGACGAGTGCCCCGCACGGCCGTATCGCCTGCGCCGTTGAACAGTGGACGCCTCGCGAGGCGAGACCGAGCGTCCCAACCAATTCACCCGGTCCGCACAGCCTGAGGATCACTTCCGTTCCATTCTGCCCAATCTGTGTTAATTTCGCGCAGCCCGACATAAGCAGAACTACCTGCTGCACCGGATCGCCCTCAATGTGAATGGTGTGGCAGCGCCGGAATTCGCACTTCCGAGCCGCCCGAACGATTTCTTGACGGTCTTGCGGTGAAATTCTTGTGAAAATGGTCCACTCTTCAGGCGGCGTGGGGCTCTGGGTTATGATCCTGTCTGGGAAACTACTATGGGTGCGCTCGAAGGCAAGCGGCGGCGCTCCCACCCGCGCTACTCGCGGTGGTGGATAGGGTTGACTCACTCTATCCAAGAACGAAAGATCTCTACTTGGCTGGGCTGTCAAGGCAGTCCTCCTTTTTCGACATTGTGTTTGGCGTTGGGTTTAGGGATGAACATACGACCCCGGATTATATGTAGGCGTGGACCTACCACAAATACGATGGACGCCGTAGGGAGCTAAAAGAAGGTGTGTATCTCACCTAGGGATTTTGCCTGCATCGCCCGTAGGAGCTTTACCCGACAACCGACAGTCGTGACTAACCTTGGCAAGCCGAGACCACCTGGGGTCAACCACTTTCAGAAACCAGGTTTGGAATTCCATCAAAGAAGAGTTGACGGCAGCCGAGGATCGCTGCGCCGAGTTTGAACGCATGGACCGTCAGTACCCGCTCTTCGATCTCACGGCCTGGCGACGATCCCCACGAGCTTGAGGGCTATGAAGGTCCGGGTGAGGGGCGGTCAAAATCCAACAACGGAGCTAACCCAACCGCCTGCTCTTCCTTCTACGAAGAATTGGAATTCAAGGAGTCAATCAGGGAATATTTCAGGAACCAGGTCGGCCCGAGAATACAGTGCCGATTGCTTGCAAATCGGGCAGCTAATATCCTGGGCTTGAAAGCCCTTCATCCACTCGCTTAGAGCTTGCTGCGATTCGACTGTTATCACGCCCACACTAGGAGTGCCTTTGCAGTTGGGAGTCTTACATTTTACAGCGAGTTCCACTGTGAGCATTCCCAGCCGCCATCATCCGCGCTCATCTCGGGATGCAAGGCTGAAATATTCCAGTCGCTGACTTGAAATTTCACGGGCGATCAGTGCATCTCGTTGTTCCAGGAGGATTCGGAATTCTTCAAGTAGTTCTGCCCTTTTAGTCGGGTCTGTGCTCAGCCAGAAGCTGTCGGCTGGATGGCCAAGCCGGTTGTTAAGTCTCTCCGAGATTGCTGGAGTCGGTTCCAAGATGGTTGGTAGACTGCCGAGCAAAACCGACGCGAGCAATCCGGCGAATACCGGACTAAGCCTGAAATAAAAACCTGCAACTCAGAATCGTTATTCCATTTAATATTCCTTCAAGTCTTCATCCGTAGCTTCGGCTTTCGACCGCCCATTTTTTGTTGGAAAGAGTGGTTCCGTCAGTGGCTTCGCCTCTTGCAGCAAGCGTGTTATGTCAAAGGCGGATGCGCTCGATGTGCTGGCGCGCGGACGCACAAAATTCACGACCCAGGGATGGATCGAATTGCTCTAAAGGTCGGTGGGCATCGAACCAGCGAGCCTGGACGAAAAGGCCAAACGTGTCGCTTTGTTGCGGATGGTGCCGTTCGTCGAGCGTAACTACAACCTTGTGGAGCATGTCCGCGGTGCCAAGGCGCACAGCTTTCGCGTTCATCGGAACGAAGTGAAAGCCCCGAGAAGAGGAGCGGACTGCCCGGGCACCGGTTCTAAGCAGAAAGGCAGAACGGAGAGTTTTGGACTTGAGGCTGACTTCAGATCGTTCGGGGTGGGTGCTTGTAGACGACGTCCTGAAAAGCTGGTAGGTCAGGTGCGGCAGAAACAGAGTGGAGGCGGTGGGCGCGTCGGTGAGAGTGTGAACGGAGGGGAGGTTCGAGCAAGTCTTTGCTCGACGCCACCGATAAGGCGGCCTTCCGCAGGTGATCTATATGTTCCACGGTTTTCCGGTGTGGTCTCTTTACATATCGCTGAGTGGAGGGGAATGGCTCTTGGCCTTACGCACCGTTGTCCTAAGCGCTGGGTTTCGCCAACTGAGCGCTCGAAAGAACTCCCGGCAAAGTTTACAAAATCTGTTTTTTTTCACCCTGGCGCTGCACCTTCCGCATTTCTTTTCCACGACCCCGGATACTTCACCATCAGTGATGTGCCCAGAAATCGCTCGCAAGGTTTTTTTCATTGCTCGTACCGCCGTGAGTCGACTGCAGGACTGTCCTCAGTGCTGGTGATGTCCCCTTTCAGGAATACTTGGCCGAACGGGTGTACGAATCGGAGGCGATGGGATAATGCTTGCGCCAACCACTGGCCACAGCCGGACGTCAATCGCCCTGACGAAGGAATCCAGGCAAATCGTGGAGGCTTGGCGTAGGGAATACACTCGTAGGCGGCCTCACTGGCTCTCCGCGAGAGGACACCCGAACCCTTGGCGGCTGAAATCGCGGCTTGGTCGCGGTTTTAGTGGGCTTACAAACCGCCGAAAATCCAGCCTAAGGTGGTCCAGCAGTGGACTCCTCTCGGACCTGTCCGAAAACTGTACCCCTGGCCAGTGTTGCACTCACGAGGCGGATAGTAGCCTCCGCCAGTGCGGTTTTCGGCCCTATATCCGAATCAACGAGCTCTCTTTCAAATCCAATCTGGCGAAATTCTGCGTAAGTCGTTTTCTTTCTTTGTCTTTGTATTCTGCCTGTCAGCGATTCTCGTCCACTCGGGGTGCTCTGGACTGACAACAACTTCCGCCGCCGACCACGCACCCGCGATTAGAACTCAACCGGCCAACCAAATGGCGACCGCTGGACAGCCTGCGACGTTTTCCGTCGCCGCAGACGGAAGCGCTCCGCTCCTGTACCAGTGGCAAAGAAACGGGACAGCAATCGCCGGAGCAACGTCGTCGAGCTACACGACCCCCCCAGCTACGATGGCGGACAACGGTTCACAGTTCGTCGTGATTGTGAGTGACAAAGCGGGTTCAGTAGCGAGCAACCCGGCTACCCTGGCTGTTACAACCGCTGACGTTGCGCCATCGTTTATCTCTCAGCCAGTCAGCCAGATCATCGCTGCGGGCCAAACTGCCACTTTCTCGGCGATTGCTTCCGGAACGGCACCATTGAGCTACCAATGGTCCAAGAATGGCGCGACTATCAGCGGCGCCACGTCGTCAACCTACACCACACTCGCGGAAACGACGTCCGACAGCGGCGCCCAATTCACCGTCGTGGTCAGCAACACGGCGGGTCGCGTCACCAGCAACGCTGCCACGCTTACTGTGAACGCCGCCGCTGTAGCGCCCGCGATCACCACCCAGCCGTCCGGCCAGACCATCGTCGCAGGCCAGACTGCCACTTTCTCGGTAACCGCTTCCGGAACGGCGCCATTAAGCTACCAATGGTACAAGAATGGTACGGCTATGAACGGTGCCGCGTCGTCAACCTACACCACACCCGCGGAAGCCAATTCCGACAACGGCGCCCAATTCACTGTCACGGTGAGCAATGTGGCGGGTCACGTCACCAGCACCGTTGCTACGCTTACTGTGAACGCCGCCGCTGTGGCGCCCGCGATCATCACCCAGCCGTCCGGCCAGACCATCGTCGCAGGCCAGACCGCCACATTCTCGGTAACCGCATCCGGAACAACACCGTTAAGCTACCAGTGGAACAAAAACGGTACAGCAATCAGCGGTGCGGGCTCGTCTAGCTACACCACTCCAGCCACTACCACCGCCGACAACGGCGCGCAGTTTACCGTCGTGGTCGGCAATAGTGTTGGTAACGTGACCAGCACAGCCGCCACACTCACCGTCAACGCCGCAACTTTCATGCTCAGCGCCACTCCCACGAGTTTGAGCTTCGGGAATGTAAGCACGGGCGCGAGTAGCACTCTCGCTGTGACACTGACGAACTCCGGCAACTCCCAGGTTACGATTTCGAACGTCAGCATTTCCGGCGCAGGCTTCAATGCAAGCGGCGTGTCTGCAGGACAGATTCTGACTCCCGGGCAGCGCGGCACCTTGAACGTGACCTTCACTCCGGCTGCCGCCGGTAGCGTGACTGGCAACGTTGTGGTGATGAGCAACGCCTCGAACTCCCCCGCCACCATCGCATTGTCTGGGATCGGTTTGCAGGTGGTTTCACACTCAGTTGACCTGAGCTGGTCTGCAAGCACATCAGTCGTGGTGGGCTACAACGTATACCGTGGCGCTCAATCTGGCGGACCGTACACGAAATTAAACTCGACGCCGGTCGCTCTAACCAACGACACCGACGGGACAGTTCAACCCGGTCAGACTTACTTCTACGTGGTCACCGCCGTCGATTCAAGCAATCTCGAGAGCGCGTACTCGAACGAAGTTTCTGCGGTTATTCCAATTCCCTAGTCCCGGTATAATACCGGTATGATATGACGCGGGGAGAAAGTGCCGAATACACTATGCGCGTAGCACTCTGCATACTGTTCTTTTTATTATTCTCCGCGATCCCAGTTCGGTCGGCGACACCGTGCCAGCCGACTGGGTCTGGGGTCTGCCGATACGTTTCAGCAACTGGCAGCGACAGCAACGATGGGCTCAGTAGGGCCACGCCTAAGAAAACGATCGCGACGACCGCGAACGCTTCGAATCCTGGGGACGAGATCATCGTCCTCGGTGGAACTTACAACTGCGCCGATCAGCCAGGGGTCGCCTCCTGCACTGGCGGTGAAAACAGTGGAAGCAAGCTGGTCAATGTCACCGCCAGCGGTACAGCGGCCAATCCCATCGTGATCGTATGTGACTCTTACCTTGCCTGCAAAATCGACGGTGCCAGCAATACCACCGCGACCGGTTTCGAGATGACTGGGAGTTACATTACCGTCAGAAACTTCGAGATCGAGGGATTCAGCGATAACGGCTGGGAGAACTGGGACGGCGGCACCAATGTTGTTGCAAACCGCAACTGGATTCACGACATAGGCCGCTACTGCACGACGACGGTGATCGGTCGTGACGGCTTGTTTGTGCGCTACTCGAACGTCACCATAACGCAGAACATCATCAGCGACATCGGACGATATGATGTGGGGGAGACTGGTTGTACGGCGACACTGTATAACCACGACCACGGTATTTACGCGGATTTGGGCCCGAACAACGTCCTTGTCGCTAATAACGTATTCTACCGCACTGAGCGAGGCTGGGCGATCCAGATATATAATGGATCGTCTACGAACATCAGCATCTTGAACAATACTTTCGTCTGGTCGGATGCGCGAAGTGGAGCAGCTGCCGGTCATATCGTAGTTGCCGCAAGTGTTTCGAACCTATTGATTGAGAATAATATCAGCTACCAGCCAAATAAGTGGCTCGTGAATACGATGTCGGGGTCTGTCACGGGGACCATCGCCAATAATATTATCTACGGTACGTCCAGTGTGACCAGTGGTCCTCCGAGTGGCTTTAGCCTTACTATTAACGGAAATATGGTAAACACGGACCCCAGGCTCGTATCTGTCGGCAGTTCGGTTATGGACAACCCTTCGGTACCAGACGCCCATCTAACTTTGGGGAGTCCAGCCATAAAAGCTGGCCTGACGCTCGTTGCGGTTCCTGTCGATTTTGACGGAACCGCCCGGATCCCGGGCGCGTACGACATCGGCAGTTATGCGTATGGGCTGACATCGACAGTTGCTCCTCCGACCAATTTGCAAGTCGTCGTCCATTAAATTCTTGTCTTGTTCCGGCCGCGCGATGGATGCCGTATCAGTGGATCGTTCGAGATTTTCACTGCCCGGCGTCTGATAAGCCCTCGTTACCACCAAATTCGATTTCACAGCCCTCAGCTCGGACGACGCAGCGTGTCACTCGCCTTGATCCAAAAACTCCACCAGTCAACCCCAACCACAAATGTGAGCCGCAGCAGTAGCGGTGTAGCGCTAACACCGATGTTAGAAGTCAAGCGTCCGGTTGCTCCGACACCGCTAAGTTGCGCGTGAACCGGAGACTGCGTCGCATGATTTGCGATCCAATGGCTGTGACTTCCGAGATCGTTGTCCGCGCAAACGGCCAGAGGAGGCTGGCTGGCAAACCCAAGCGAACCACGCAGAAACCAGCTAGAAATAGCAGACTCACAAACTGCGCGCCGAGCATGGCGGCTGCCATGCCATTGATCCCGAAGCGAGAACACGCCGGGATGCCAACGGCAAACAGGAATGTGGCGCCCAGCAAGTTCGAGAGGACTCCCGGGCGCGGGTGACAGGCAGCGCGCAAGCCTTGGTCCAGCACCTGTGCCATTCCCCAAAATACGGTCGCGCCGATGAGCAGGAGCGTGGCTCGAGTAGCGCCGATAAATTTCGCCCCGAAAAAAAGACGAACTCCCCAAGGGGTCGCTGCGGCCACCACCAAACCCACGACGATGACAGCTAGAGCCGCGAAGCGAAAGTGGCGCGCCAGGGTTTTCAGTGCTTGCTCTTGATCGGCATGCCCGGCCACGGCGGAAAATCCAACCTGGATGAACGGGTGGATGGCTCCGATTTGACCCACGGCAATCGCTTGTGCCACGGCGTAGAGCCCGACGGCGGCGGCCGGTAATAGCCGCACGATCAGGAAGATGTCGCATCGACCGAGCAGAGCGCTCGAGATCGCCGGAAGGTAGTAATTGAATCCACGTTTCAACAGCTTCCGGCTAATAGCCCAATCGGGTTTGGATTGCTTGAGGACGTCCCAGTCTAAGGCTGTGCGTGCCCCCGCCGTCACGACAACGGACGCGAAAATGCCCGAGGCGAACAGGCCCGGAGAAACATGGCCGGTACCCCAGGCCAACAGAATAGCCACGACGTAAAGAATGCCAGGTAAGGCCAAGAAGAAACTGAATCTACCGAACCGGCCCCTGCCTTGATCGATGCCCGTTAGGGCAGACGTGACAAAGGCCGCCGGCAAATAAGTCAGCAAACAACGCGAAGCGAACAAGAGATGCATCTTGTCAGCCGGCAAATAAAACGGTAATGCCAACGCTAGCCAAGCGGATTGAGCACAGCCCAGTAGGATGGCCAGCCAAAAACCGGAACTCACGACCTGAGGCAACGCGCCTTCCCGACTCACCTCAAAGGCAAGGCTTCGTGGGAGCTCCAGATCGCCAGCTGTCATCAGAACGGTGGGAAGCAAGATCATAACTGCCAATTCGCCCCGCCCCATGGGACCCAGAAGCCGGGCTGCCAGAATGCCCGAGATGACCCCAAAACATCTGTTGACAAGTGTCGAAGCAAACGTCTGGGCATATGCCCGTTTGCTTGAAAATCGAGCTTGCGCCGCCTGGGATGAGTTCATTTAGCTTCGGTGTCTCGGCATTTAGATTACAAGGTTAATGAAGGGCTTAAGCTGCTCTCGGACAGCAGGAGCCGCTTTCAACTGCTGACGACTCACCTGGAGTCCTCGTTGCAGAATCGATCGAGCAGGAAGAGAAGCTGGACGGGACGTCAGTGAATTGTGGCGTCATTCCGGTGAACGAGTGAACGGTGAGATTGGCGCTGAGTAATGGCGATCCGGCGCAAGCCGAGAGATCAGGATGAACCGAACTACTCCTTTCAGGAAACCAATCCCATATCCCAAATGTAAAATGGCAAAGGTTAGCGGCAACTTCTTTACATGAGGCCATCCTTTTGCCTTCGCAGCAATCAGGGAGGCTGCTAGATTGGCGATCGCGTATGAAGAAAATGTCGCCCAAAAGAGGGAACGCATGACGGAGTTGAAAGGAGCCAGTACAGCTGTGGTGATTAAGGTCAAGGCAAATATCGGTGTAACAAAGTGGCGAACGCTCATCTGCAAGGCATGTTTTTGCATCACGCGGACTTTCCAATAACCGTACTGAAAAAATTGATTCCACAGAGAACGAAAACTCGATCTAGCATAGTATCGGGCTCGAACGTCGCTGGCTAAGAGTATCTTGGCCCCTCGTTTGCGCAGACGGAAGTTGTACTCATCATCTTGATTACGGACTAGCTCTTCGTCGAAAGGGCCGGCATCGTCGATTGCCGCGCGTGTGTAAGCCGGAAAGGCCACCGTATCTGTAAGCATCGTAGCGTTCTTCCTTGTACGGAACGAGGAGTTTCCGACCCCGAACGGCGAGCTCATGGCAATGGCAACGGTCCTGGCAAGCTGCGTTTCCCCAATCGTATCAAGTGGTCCACCAACAGCCTGAACCTCACCGACACGGAGATGCTCCACACAGCGGGAGATGTAGTCGGATTCGATCTCACAGTGCCCATCAACCCGAATGATCACCTCTCCTTTTGCCACTCGCAAACACGCATTTAGTCCTGTCGGTACAATCTTGCCTGGATTGTCGATGAGCAGTACGCGTGAGTCCTCAGCTGCGAGCATCTGGATCTTCTCTCGCGTTCCGTCGATCGATTGGCCATCGGCAATGATGATCTCCATGAGTTCGCGAGGGTAGTCCTGCCTCAAAACCGCAGAGACACTCCGTACAATCCAGTCAGCCTCGTTACGCACGGGCACCACCACGCTGACGAGCGGCAGTCGCGGGCTCGTTTTGCTCGGATCGACGCTGTAAGACTGCGGTGGTTTGCAGGGAGCTAGGTTCGGATTGTGCTGGTTTTCCATCCGCGTAAGGGCCTACCGGGGCCCGGCAGAACACACCGTCGTTTGAGGTAATACTGGGAAATCCGGGGAAATTCTTTTGCTCCAGGTTTTCGGCTAGCTTACGGGCGTTGACCTGTTGTCGACCAAGGCTCTCGGCCCCAAGCTTCGCACTTGGAACAGATTCCGGCGGCACGCCGAAATCATTGGAAGATGGCCCCCACAGTTCGCAAAAGAACCGCCAGGTCGCTGACGAGCGATGCTTGGCTCGCGTAGTCCATCTCCATGTTAGCTTTCTGAGGCAAGACGTTCGCGATATAGTAGTCGATAAGTGACTCGGCGGGGACTGTCGACAACAGTTCCTCTTCGTTTCGGAATCGTAAAGTCGCGATGCTGGTGATGCCCGGCTTCAGGTGCAGCACCTGGCGTTGCGCCGCAGGTAACGCATCAAGATATTCGGGCAAATCTGGCCGGGGACCCACCAGACTCATTTCACCGCGGATAACGTTAAGCAATTGCGGTAGTTCGTCCAGCTTCCACCTCCGTATCACCCGGCCAACCGGCGTAACTCGCGTGTCTTTGCTGGACGTAAGACCAGGACCGCTGTGGCTTCGCCCGTGCCGCATGCTGCGGAACTTCAGAAGATGGAACCGGTGACCGTCCCTTCCCCAGCGTATCTGCCGAAAAAGCACCGGCCCGGGAGACGTAAGCTTGATCACGACAGCAACGATAGCCATCAGCGGTAGCGCGGGCACCAACAACAGCACGGCTCCGATGACGTCGATCAGTCGTTTAGCGCGTGAGTCCGGCCATCTGCTGAGCGTCGGTGTAAGGACTACCCCCTCCATTTTCTCGTCAAGCCTGCCAGGAGAGTTGACTGGGTCGCCCACTAAGTGGGGACGGACCATCGACGCGCGCACGGCTTGCCCTTTCCAGCCCTTAGCAATTCGGTTTCCGTCAGACAATACCTTCCGGTGCCTCAACTCAAACACGGAACCGAGCCTTCTATCAGGACATCCGCCCGATCAAGACTGGAGCGGCTCTTTTTTCAGCAACCTGCAACCACGAGCTAGCGCAATTTGTTCATCATGGCGATGCGGATGCGGCAGCAAGACGATCCGAATCGATTAATTTAACAATACTAAGCGTTAGCGGAAGCCGGCGATATCGATGGGTAACCGACTACACGGTTAGGCCCCGCTGAACCAAGGATCTCGCGCACCTCGCGGGCGACCCGCAAAACATCGCCGTCCTTCATACGCGGGAATAACGGCAGGGATACAATCCGTTGGAACACTTGCTCGGCCACGGGAAAGTCCCCCTCCCGGTACCCAAATGTTCGCTGATAAAAGGAGGTGAGGTGCAGGGGAATGAAATGCACGCTGCACCCAATGTTGCGCTTGTTCAGTTCCTCGATGAACTCCTTCCGCGTTGGCGATGGCGATAGGATTTGCACCGGGTACAAATGCCATGCGGATTTCACCTCGGGCAAAGCGGTGGGCATCTTAAGGCCGGCGACATCAGCTAGCGTTCGGTTGTAAAGCTCAGCTAATTGCGTCCGGCGGGCAATGAAACTATCGAGCTTCATGAGTTGGAACAACCCCAGTGCCGAGGCCAGATCGGTCATGTTGTATTTGAAACCGGCATCGACGACGTCATACTGCCATGAGCCTGCCTTGCTGTAACGCTTCCAGGCGTCTTTGCTGATCCCGTGCAGACTAAGCACGCGCACGCGGCTGGCTAGCTCCATGTCACTGGTAGTTAGCATGCCGCCTTCCGCGGTGGTCATGTTCTTGTTCGCATAAAAGCTGAAACATGCCATGGAGCCCAACGTGCCCACCTTGCGCCCGCGATACTCCGCGCCTACAGCGTGGGCAGCATCCTCAATGACGGCCAACCCGAAATACTCCGCGACCCTGTTGATCGCGTCCATGTCGCACGGGTGGCCGCCATAGTGGACGGGGATAAGAGCCTTAACTCGACTCCCATTGCTCTTAAGGACCAGAGACCTCTTATCTGCCTGCCAAACGCACTCCCGTTCGAGGAAAGCCTGTAACTTACTCGCGTCAAGGTTATAGGTAAGCGGATCGATGTCGACGAAGGCTGGGAACGCTCCCACGTGAACAATGACGTTGGCCGTCGCGGCGAACGTGAACGGTGTCGTTATAACGGCATCGCCAGGGCCAATATCTAGCGTAGCGAGTCCCAGGTGCAGCGCAGCGGTGCAAGAGTTCACGGCAACCGCTTCGGCTGTACCGATGTAGACAGCGAACGCTTGTTCGAACTGCTTCGTCCGCGGCCCAGTAGTAATCCAGTCCGACTCCAATGTTGCGAGTAGTTCTCTTTTTTCTTCGGCCCCAAACCAAGGCGCCGAAAAAGGAAGGTATGGCTGCTCGTGGCATGGCTTCTTCGTTCCTGTGTTCATGTGGTTCCACACTCTCCAAGTTGGTGGGATCTCGGACGACACCCATCTATTAGGCAAGAAAGTGCCGGCTCGGTCAGTCGTGCGGGCAGGGCCTCGAGCAGTCGAATGCTCGAGCGGACTACGCCACTACAATAGGTCGATGCGAACGCGAAACCGCGCGATGTTGTGGCCTCGGGCGGCGTCGATCATCATCTGTGCAACTCTTTGGTGCCGATACATGAGGGCCATGAGCTTCGACCCTGTGCTCCATTCGTTTCACACCATCTCCCTGCGGCTCAGCTAGTCGCTACCCGCCACCGCTGAAGAGCGACTTTCGATGCGCGCGTTGGCGAACTCAGGCATTAAGTCCTCGGGCCGAAAAGCATATTCGGGGACAATCTCCCTGAGCTTGGCACGGATGGCCAGTGCACTCTCTGCGGCCATCAATTCCGCTAACTCGTTCAACTGACGACACAGCCGGGACCAGTCTTTCAATGTTCCCCGCGTTCTCTTGATCTTGTCGCACGGTGTGGACCCGATTTTTTCGTGGCGGTAGAAAAGCTCCTCGTGGAGCTTCTCGCCTTCCCGAAGACCCGTAAATTGAATTTCAACGTCATCTTCACACTTTCCGGAAAGACGGACCAGATTTCGCGCGAGATTGAGAATTCGCACCGGTTGACCCATGTCCAAAACCAGGATGTCCCCATGACTCCCAATGGCGAAGGCCTGCAGAACCAACGCGACAGCTTCCGGGATGAGCATGAAAAAACGACTCATTTCCGGATGAGTTATGGTCAATGGCTGATGGTTGCGAAGTTGTTCGTTTAAAACTGGTATCACACTTCCGCTCGAGCCCAACACATTCCCGAACCTCACCGAGACGCACCTCATACCGTTGGCGGGACGGGAGGAAAGAATCAATTCACAGATTCGCTTCGTAGCACCCATGACGTTGGTTGGATTAACGGCTTTGTCGGAGGAAATGAGGACAAAGTCTTTGCACCCAATCTCTTCGGCTAAATCCAAGAGACTTAGAAGTGCCATCACGTTGTTCTTAACAGCCTCTCGAACGTTAGATTCCATCATAGGCACGTGCTTGTAGGCTGCCGCATGGAAAATGATTTCTGGCCTAAATTCGGCCAGGAGGCCTTGGACGCGAACGGTATCGCAAACGTCCGCAACCCGGAACGAGAGTTGAGCACCACCCCTATGTTCCATCACCCGCAACCGGAGAAAGAACAGGCCGGTTTCGTTCTGATCGAGACAGAGAAGATGCGCAGGACTGTAATCGAGAATCTGTCGACACAGTTCTGAACCTATTGAGCCAGCCGCTCCGGTTACCAGAACGGTTCGGCCCTGAATTTCTCTCTTCACTGCCTCCAGGTCGATCTCTACGGGCTCACGCCCCAGCAGATCCTCCAGGCTCACTTCACGGAGCTGACTCACCTTCAAACGTCCAGCGATAATGTCCTTCCATGCCGGAACGGTACGGAAGCTGATTTTCGAACGAGTGCAAATCTCAACGAACCGGCGCATTTCTGCGGCCGTCGCCGACGGTACCGCGATGAGTACTTCATCAGCGGGATTCGAGGAAAGCACCTCCGTGAGTTGGTCGACCGTGCCGAGCACCCGGACATTCTCGATGCGGATGCCGAGCTTGGATGGATCATCATCCAGACAGCCCACTGCAACGTACGCGCTCCCAGGCCCGTTGATCTCCCGCAGTATAGTCCGCGCGGCGGAGCCTGCTCCGATAAGAATTACCCTTTTGCCTGAAGAAATATCTTCGCGCACGGACTCTGCAAGGGCTCTAGAGAGCAGCCGCACGCTGGCCAGCAGTCCCGTCGTGAAGAAGGCTTCCAAAACATAGATCGTCCTGGGAAAACCCAAGTTTCTTAGTGCCAAGTGCAGGGTCAACCAAAAGAGCAGAGATCCCAATCCAACCCCCTCCACAATATCGAACACGTCTCTGATCCCTGTATACTTCCACCATCCGCGGAGCAGACCGAGATAAGACAGGGCCGCGAGCCGAGTGACCACTAAAATGGGAATTGCCGGGAGCAGAATGGAGCGGTACGGCAGGCTGAAATCAAAGCGCAGAAGCCAAGCAAGGATCAAAGCGCTGACGATCAGACCTGCTTGAAACACGCCGGTAACCCAAGGCCGATAGCGCAAGAGTAGGGATGGTAGTCTAGACTTCACACCGACTCCATAATTTGCAACTAGCGCACTCCAGCGAGAACTCCCGCCGTGAGGCGATCATGCAGCAAAGGTCTAGCTAGCTAGGATGATGAGATCTCTGAATTCTTCTGTGGTTCCGGTGTGGGTACGTTTCGAGAGTTATTCACTCCGAGGAGAACAACCCAAGTCTGCCGTTTCGTTTCGGACTGTTCTTCTGCTCAGCTGAGGCGAAAACGAGTTGACGAAGTTCACCCTTCAGAGACAAGGCGCTATGCGCGCTATGACCGGCAACATAAATTGGCGGGCCGGTGTAATTTAGCCAAATGGCAAATTAGTTTTGCGCAGAAGGTTCCCCCACTTGACTTTGCACCCAAGAAAAAAAACGGATGCGGAATAGACGCCGATCCGCGGCACTTCCAACTGCGGGATGGACCTAAGCTTTGGAATTTCAGCGAAGCCATCCGTCAAAGCCAGGTCGCGGCACAGATTTATGATCTGTGCATTATAGTCACCGCCGGGATACGCGATGGTCGCACACTTTCGCTTGCTAACGCGCTCAAGCCACGCGCGGTTATCAGCGATCTGACGGTAGGCCTCCTGGTAGGTGCAGCGAGTAAGCAAGGGATGATCGACCGTGTGACACCCGATTGTGAACTGAGGTTCTCGGGCGAGATCGGCGACCTCGTCGGCAGACATGCCCTGGTACCGGTCGGTTGCCACTTTCCGATCGATCATCTCGTTCACGGGCGGCAGCTCTTGCTCGATGGCACGATACATGGCCGAAGGGTGGGGTTTCAAATCAAGAAGTACCGCCCGCAATCGGCCCATGCTCTCTACGCGATGTTCCGGACGCATACTGAAGTACGTTCCCCGGAAGGAGAATCCCTCTCCCTGGAAATGCCCCGCCAGCATGCGCTCGTAGGCGAACCAGAGATAAGCTCCGGCCGAGGAATGCCGCGACGATATGAAGAACAAAGCGGGAACGCTGTGATTCAGCAAGACACGTTTTGCCAACTCGAACTGGTTGCGAAATCCGTCATCAAATGTCAGTAGCACTCGGATCCGGCTTAGAGCGTGGCGTTTCTCCTTGAGTTGCTGAGGGGCGATGAAGTCGAAATGCCGCTTCATGAATGTAATATGCGACTCGAACGTCCGAAGATCGACAGAGTGATTGCCAGCGATCGAAGGAACGTCATGGTAAATAAGCACTACCGGTTTTCGAGAAGTTGCGACTCGCATCACGGATGCTGCTGTGAATCTTGGAGATGACCTCTGAATCACACCCGATCGAAGCGTTCGCGATGGCGAAACCAACGCCTGCTTCGAGGGAAGAACCTTAGCGAGTCCACCTCGCATAGCCGGGTTTATGGCCTGCTTCGGCATGGCTGGGTCGGACCTAATTCCCCCTATAAATTGTTGAAGCCCGCTGAAAGACAATTCCACCGAAGAACATTAACGATGGCTGCCTGAAGGGCAGCGGCTCTGTAACGTTCGATTGGCACCGCTCGTGGAGTTGGAGACGCCGACTTGTAGTCTTCGGCGCCGATTAGCATTCGAGCCTCTGAACATATCTCTCCACGGTTGTATGATCTCAGCCCCAGCGGGGTAGTTGAACTCGGGCTGGATACTCGTCGGAGCGTCCATCCTGATAAGCTAATGCTGGACTAACTTGGCACACTCGTGTGGCCATAATCAGCAGAATCCATGCGAGCCAGAAATACTCCTCCCATAGGATGTCATAAAAAAGGCCCTGAATGAGCAAGCCCCAGCACGCTGCTTCGTAGGATATCAAGCGAAGACGGGACGACTCATCTAGATCGCTTCGATAGGCCTTCGTCGCCCGCAGCAAATGCCTCCATAGGATAAGGGCCAGGAGGGTGATGCCGACAATGCCAAGTTCCACAGCCGTCCGAAGGTAAATGTTATGAGAAGCGCGAGAAAAACCGCGGTACTCAGACGAAACATATAGGAACTTATTGTAGGCATCCGGAAACCGGTCTAGCCCAGCTCCCAAGATGCCGTAATGCCAGAGAGCCTGCAGGCCGTTCTCCCAGATATCCATACGCCCTGCACCTCGGTCGGCGATCATATCCTGGAAACGCGAGACAAAAAGCCCTGGCATTGCCGCCATGCTGCCACCCATGAGCAAGAGCAACACCCATACGCGAGGTCTAGCCCGAGAGCGCCAGAGGTAGATCAGGACTACGACGGCTATCGCCATCACCGCACCACGCGACATGCTTGCATAAATACACGTCCCGATTAGACCAACGCATCCGATCATGAAGAGTCGGCTGAACCAAGTGCGACTGGACAGCAGGATCCCCGCTGCTAATGAAAACGGTAGGATAAGCGTGGCTCCCAGTGCGTTGGGTTCAGTGGCGAACGCGCCTGCTGACAGTGCGGCTCTGCCCGTCTCAATCTGAGGAGCGTCTGGTCGAATAAAATATTGCCCTTGAGAAAACTGATACAAACTGATGGACGCGGCAACAGAGCCCCCTAAGACCGCCAGCCAAACAATGGTGTCCAATTCCTTCTCCGTGACGCGAGAGGAAACAGCAACAAGATACAGGAGCAATAGAAGCAAGAGTTCTGGCAACCGGAATGGGGCGATTTCTGACCTTATGGCCCACGCAGAACTCAGCACAGCCCAAAACACAAACAGGCTCAGCCAGAGGGCAGCCTGGGGTGGCCGCACAAAACCCCGCTCTAGCACGCCTACCATTAAAAGGATGCCGCATGCTTCGATTGCGACGAACCATGTGGTATGGAGATGGATGCGGCCCGCCTGCCCCGCCGTCAGCACCGCGTCGAAGGGAACCAGAAAAGCATACGTCCCGAGAGAAGCCTGCGCAGGCCAAAGGGCCGTGAATGCTGCTGCGGCCAAAGCAAAGGCGATAGTTAGAGGAAGCCAATCCACTACGGCAAATCCTACGGAACGGAACTTAGAGCAACGCTCACCGAGGTATTTCAGCGCGGTCGTTGGGCAACATAACGCTCCAAGCACAAGTCAGAGTAAGGACTGGGCCGGCCTGGCCTAACTCATGCCGAGGATGATGTCATCTCCCGGAGTCAGCTGGTTAAGCGCGCAAAGCTGTATAAACCATCCATGGTTCGGGTCGTGGCCGAGTTATTTTCGATGAGATTAAAAGTGGCTGCCAACAAAACTCCCCCTGAGATCCTTCCTAACTAGCGCTCACCACATCATACGCAACGGGTTGGAGCCGATTAGAGCGCTCGAACTCCACGACCTTCTCGATAATCTCGTGGAGCAGCGTCTTCGGCCGGTAATCAATGAACCTGCCGATTTTTTGCAGACAGGGGATACGGCGCTGCATATCTTCAAAGCCCGCTTCGTAGGCCTTTTCGTACGGTACGTACGTTATGGGTGACTGGCTTCCGGCTATTTGACGCACGCGCTCCGAGAGCTCCGAGATGGTGATTTCCTCATTGCTGCCGAGATTGAAGACCTGTCCGATAGCAGAATCGGTGCGAATCAATTTGCCGAATGCTTCGACGATGTCTCCGACGTAACCGAAACAACGTGATTGCTTTCCGTCACCGAAGACGGTGATGGGAGCACCCATTAGCGCTTGGCGACAAAAATTCGGCAACACCATCCCGTACCGACCCGTTTGTCTGGGGCCCACGGTGTTAAACAGACGCACGATGACCACCGGTAATCGGCGCTCCTTCCAATAGGCGAGAGCTAGGAACTCGTCAATGGCCTTAGAGCAGGCATAACTCCAACGCCCTTTGAGTGATGGACCGATCAATATGTCATCGTCTTCCTGGAAGGGTACCTTGTTGCTCTTTCCGTAGACTTCAGAGGTGGAGGCCAGGACAACGATTTTCTTCTTTTTCACGGAAGCTTGAAGAACGACTTCCGTACCACGGACGTTCGTTTCGATCGTCCTTACAGGGCTTTCAACAATGAGACGAACCCCAACGGCGGCGGCAAGATGAACAACGACGTCACACTCGTCCACTAATTCGGAAAGGACAGGTACATTCGTGACGGTGTCAATGGTGTAATGGAATCGCAGATGGCTTTTCAAGTGACGGATGTTTTCGATTGACCCCGTGGAGAGATCATCGAGTACGAAAACCTCATCGCCAAGCGTAAGAAGGTGCTCAGCCAAATGCGAGCCGATGAAACCCGCACCACCAGTAATCAGGATTCTCACAAACATCCCTCCTCGCCTAACTTCCGCGCGGAAGTTAGGTCGTAAATCGGATTTTTCCAGAAATCTCTTTGGATCGGCTGGACGTGCTCTCGCGGAATTCAGACGGGGGACACGGCCGTTTTCGCTCTAATGAGCTGCTGATAGCGCTCTTCTACGCTCCCCATGATGGTATAGAGGTTTGCATCTTTGTTGACCTTCTCTCGATTGATCACAAGAGCTTCTTTTCGAAGCGTCTCGGATTCGAGAGCCTCCAGGAGGCATTTGCCAAGCGCCTCTGGATCAAAAGGGGGAAACAGGAGCCCTGTTCTGCCATTCTCAACCCAGGGATGGTTGGCAACAATATCCGAGACAACGGGGAAGCAACCACAAGCCATGGCTTCGGTGAGGGCCGTGCTCGTACCGTCAGAGAGCGACGGGCTCACATACACCTTCGCGCGCCTCAACCACATCGCCAGCTCTGCCGGGGAAAGCCAGCCCAACCACCTGAGGTGATTCTCGATGCCCAAGGTGTGTGCCAAGGTCTTGAGGGTTTCCTTCTGAGGGCCGTCGCCTGCAAGCACGCACACCAAGTTGGGACGGCGAGCGATTATTTTGGGCAACGCACGGAGTAGAACACCCACATTGTAAACGTTATCGAGTCTTCGAGTACAAATGACGTCGACGTCTGGGTCACCGTCCGAATTCCCACGAGCACGAAAAAGTTGGGTATCCACGCCGAAGGGTAACGTTTCGATTTTCTCCCCGGGCACCCCGCGCTCGATAAGCACGCGCGTGATCTGACCCGAAAGAGACGTGATAAGGTCCGCTCGGCGAAGAGCGCGGACAAGTACGGCCCAGCGGAGCTTAGAGGTTCCCGGAGATATCAAAATGTCTGACCCCCATGCTCCGATCACGTGGGGCCTGAACCCCGTAAGCGCGCCCAGTACACCGTAGCTGATCGCATAATGGGAATGCAGCACGTCGGGTGAGATTCGTTTAACCAATCGGCGAATTCTTGGCAGCGCAGCGGGATATCCTACTTGCTTGACGGGAGGCCACCACAGGACGTGGTACACCTTCGCACCCTCAACTGCGCCCGGGGACAGGGATATTATCTGTACTTCATGCGCCCTCCTAATAAAGAATGCCGCCCATCGTTGCACATGAACGTCAGCAGCATTCCCCAGTAGGCAAATCTTCATTCGGGCACCCTCCCAGTTAACGGATGGGCATCTTTTCTTCCAACTGTTCGCTAGTAAAGGCAGCAGCCATACACAACACGGGAAGAACTCTTATGACAACCGTTCTGTGCCGCGGCCCGAACTCCGTCCTCACTTGTTTCAAACTCCTTCTGGCTTTCCGGTAACAGCAGGCCATCGACTAGCGCCTACTTTGACAAATAGAAGGGGTAGTGCTTCAGACTGAGGTAAGCGCGATGTGCGAAGCGCGCCCGGTGGAATACGAGGGATCAGCAGATAACGAACCGTATCTTACGACGGTCGACATCAATTAAGTTGAGTTACTGTAACTGTAAGATTGATAATTGATGGAATTAAACTTATTTAGAACGACGCCCACTATTTTGGCGCCGGCTACGTTGACAGAGGACTTGGCGCGCTGAGCCAAATCGCGAGGCGTGGTGCCACTATTGACGAGGATCACTCCGTCGACCAGGCTGGCCAAAATGCGGCCGTCGGGGACTCTTAGGAGCGGCGAAGAATCAATTATGACAAACTCGTAATCCTTGGACGTTTCGCCTATTAGCTTCCGCGTGCGACCGCAGCTAAGTAATTTAACCGGATTGGGTGGCGGGGGGCCGCATAGCAACACATCTAGGCCCCGAACTGCCGTGCCTTGAACCATGGAACGCCAGTCGTTTTCACAGGTCAAATACATGCCCAGCCCAGAGGAAGATTCCGTGTTGAAAACCTTCTGAATTGAGGGGTTACGAAGATCCATATCGATAAGCAAAACACGGCGGCCGAGCTCTGCCAAAACTCTCGACAGGTTGATGGAGACCGTCGTTTTTCCCTCACCCGGCTCCGCACTAGCGATCAGGATCGAGGTGAGGGGATGGCTTGCGGCAGAAAGAAGCAGCGACGTACCAAGACACGAGAAGGCGTCGCAGAGGGTCGATTGCTCTGAAGTTTGCAAATTCGATGGGTACGATGATTGTGAAAAATCCGTGATCGTCCGGGGCATTCCGTTGGTCCGCGCCCGCCCGAGTAGCGGGCCGCGGTAATAGCGCGGCAAGGAAAAACTTCTACCTTGGGGTGAACTTACGCAGGGGACCGAAGCCAACAGCGCTGAACCCAGGAAACTCTCCATCTCTTCCGGGCTTTTGAACGTCGTGTCCATACTCTCCGTCACAAAAGCTAGCCCCACGCCGAGCAAGAGTCCAAGAGCTGCAGCTAGTCCAAGATTGAGGGCCACCTTTGGACTTGCCGGCGTTTGTGGTGCCTTAGCTGGATCCACCACGCGAATCTCACTCGCCTTCAATTCCGGCGAGTAACCCGCTTCCTTCAGGTGCTGCAGCAGGCTATCGTATAAACTTTGATTGGTATCCACGTCGCGCTTCAACCGATTATACTCGGCGAATTGTTTGGCGTTGCCATACAACCGCTGTTGTTGCTGTTCGAGCTCGTGGCGGGCAAGTTGCTCCCACTTCACCGCAGCAGCATACTCATTGGTGATTTGTTCCGCCGCGTGTTTGCGCTCCCGGGACAGCGCAGTCTGAATTGAATTGATCTGGCTTTGAAGTTGTTGGGCCTTGGGATAGTCGGGAGTAAAAGTCGTTGTCAGTTGTGCGAGCTGTCGCTCCAGGTCAGCCAACTGGACGGTAAGGTCCTGGATAGGCTTGTTCTCAAACACACCGGGTAAGGACGCATTGTCGCCAGATCGGACTAGATTGTAGACCGACTCCCTCTCTATCCGGGTCGCCTGTGCTTTCGTCAGCTCCTCCTGGAGTTGTCGGATCCGTTCATCGACCAGGTTTTCTTTGTTTCCTCCGCCGGTTTCGAGAAAGACTAAGTCGTTCTCGCGCGCAAAGGTCTGCAGCGCGGTCTCCGATTCTTCGAGCCTGGTCTTCACGTCCGCCAACTGCCGCGATAGTGATTGGGAGGCCTTCTGTGATGCCTCCAAGCGAGCTTCGTCGGCTCCTTCAATGTAGTCTGATGCAAGCGTGTTGACCACTCGTGCGGCCAACTGTGGGTCTTGCGAGTCGAAGCTGATCTCAACGAGCCGGCTGCGTCTAATCGGTGAGACTTGCAACCGATCTCGAACACGGGCCAGCACCCGCTCCTTCGCAGCGGGCCGGGACCGCCATGACGAAGGCGTGAATTCCGGAACATAATCGAGACCCAGTTGATCAATTACTTGACCAACTAAAGAGTCGTTTTCCAAAATCTTGTACTGAGTTTCTAAGTAGGCATCAGAAACTGCATCGGGCGCGAAAAGATCCTGAGCGGTCAGGATGTCGCGGCTCTCCTTCTGGATTTCGAGCAGCGTGTGGGCACGGTAAATAGGCTTCTGCCAGATTACCCAGATCGCAACAGGCGTGAGTACAACAAAGAAGGTGGTGAGGATAAGCCAGCGACGTTTTCGAATAGCCCACCAACAAGCGGCCAGATCCAGGTGTTGCTCGAATTGCAGGCTTTCCGAAGGGCGAGATGCCTCTACGTATCGACGTGCGGGAACAGCATCCGCCGGGATAAACCGCTCAATGCGTTCTTGCTCGTTCATCCTAATAGGTCCCTTAAATCGCTAGGTCGCTCGCAATGCGACCGTCTCGACACGGCGAAAGATTCGTGTGCCTGAGCGGAAGCTTCAAGGCGCATGCCAGATGAGGAGACCTGTTCCTGTTTGAATTGCTGCTTCAACGCCGCGCAGAGTCGCCTTCTTGCCCGTGCTGCTCGGAACGAACAAAATGTCGTCGCCTTGAAGTGCGACGTCCGATTTGTTTCCCTTGAGAATGTCCTTAACATCCACGGCGGTCTCTTCACGCTGATCGGCGTTGGCCTTTAGCCGCAAGATCCGGGCATGCCGTGTGTCAGCAGTTGTGTTGAGCCCTTCGGCCAGCGAAAGGGCCTGCAATACGGACATGGTCTGGTGTTCGCCGAGGACGAATCCGCCTGAGCGCCTCACCTCACCGATCACATACACCATTTCGGCCTTAGGAACAGAAATGATGTCGTGCGGAAAGATCTGAATGTCCTCCTCGGGGTTCTTAGCCTCCATGATCTCTTTCAAGTTGACTTCCGCAACGCTAAACCGACCCGAAGGATCAAGCTGCGCGTTTGGCAACGGGATGCAGCCCCACTCTAATTCTCGGGTGATGCGGATGCTGTACCCGGCATCAGGCCGGATGCCTCCGGCTAGTGCCAGCATCTCGACTAACGTCTTGTGCCCTTGCACTTGGTGAACACCCGGAGTGTTTACCGCGCCGAGGATAGATACCGGCTGGCTACGCACCTCTTCGACGCTCACGGCAATTTGCGGGTGACGAATGTAAGTGCTCAGCTGCCTATTCAGCTCTTGTTCGGTCTGGTGCGCTGTCAGCCCGGACACATGGATGCGCCCGAGTAAGGGCACCTCTACGTCACCATCGCCGTCAACGCGGACTCGTATGTTGGCGAACTCACTCACTTCGGGTCCGGAAATCTCCAGCTGGTCATCAGGCCCCAAGAGGTACGTGGAGCGAACCTGGTCGCCGCAGGTGGGGGCCGCCACCGAAGAAGGAACTTGACCAGCGGCACCCACAGCGAGCAAGCAAACCGCTAGGCCGACTCTTGCCACAAGCAAACACAAATTCAGCTGGCCGGACCACGGAAGTCGCATATAGCGTTCCGTTCGCTGAGACATGTCCGGATAACCCAAAGGCGCGTTCATGGCAACGGTCCTTTTTTGTCGGAGGGGATGCTCACTTTGAGCCCAACCCGGACCGGCCATGCTGACAATAAATACATGCGGAAATCATGGTCCAACGGGTTTGAAAACCTGGATCTCCGCCACATTCCCTAGAGTGATTGGCTGGCGACGGCCCTCTGAAGCTGCGCTTGGCCGTTTCGAGGCATGTGATACGTGGCTTTGGTAGATCTCCTCAATAATTTCCGTAATTGCCCATCTGTGATACTCAGCGTCCTTCGGCCAGTCGACCTTGGCCAGACTCGAAGTCACTTCACGCACTGCACCGAGCACGCGTGGAGGCACCCCATTCAGCGCCATCGTTTCTTCGAGTTCCTGGAGTTCTTCGCTGCGTCTTGCGGCATGCTGGGGGTACGTGGGTAACATCCGTTTGACCACCTCCATTACTCCAGGATAAAACTCGTTGCAGATCTCCATGGCTTCGTCGAGCAGTCCCATTTTACGCGCGAAGAGCATTGTCTCTGAAAATAAGCCGATCAAGCCCTTTGGCAAGCACGAGAGAACCATTTTGAGTGCCGATGCCTGACCGGGCGCATCCCCGACGACCTTTACGCGCATGATGGACCCGAACTGACCCGAGAGGTCCACGGCACACGCCCCGCTCAGATATAGGACTCCCGCTTGCCTCAGTTGGGAGGCCAAACCGCGAATGGATGCGTCCACAAAATCAACGTGCTCCAGACGCAGCAACTCGGAAATCTTGACGGCAGTCACAGGCGAAATAGAGTTCGCATCGACATACAGTAACCGTCGTGACGCGCCCTTAACCAGCACAGCGACGTTCCCAGCCACTTGAAGTGCCGCTCCAGGAGGCACAAACGAGATTACGATATCGGCGCAGTCGAGTACTTGCTCGACGGAGTCAAGGACACTCAAACCCGCGTCGTGACACAACCGCTGCGTACGTAAGCTTCGGCCTTCCAAGGTGGTGAGCACGCGAAAGCCGTTTTCCGCCAGGAGCTTGGCAAAGGCACTGCCCATTTCGCCAGGGTACAATACGCCTATCGTGGTCTGGCTCAATTTAGAGTCCGTTAAGGATCCTGGACGATTGCCCATCTATCTTCGTCCCGAAAACAGGTCGGACCGGAGGGGAGGCACACCGGTCGCAAACCTGTGTAGTTTGGGCCGGGCAACCCTAGCCCGAATTCGGCGTACAGACAAGGCGAATGGCCTGATGATCGAAGGCAGCGGGTCATCCCAGCGGAAAAACGGGAAGATTTGTGGGTGCAAGATGCTTCGCACCCACTGATAAAAGCGTAACAACCCCATTCGATTGAGCTGCCGGTACGCTAGAAAATCCCTTAGCGGGTACCACAACCTCGTTCCCAAACGAAAGCTCGTCGGCGGGGGCTGGGGATGACCTGTTAACCTGTTATAGACGAATAAGGATAGGTTTAGGCCGCTCGCTGTGAGCAAGCAATCCGCCGCGGTGAACCGTGCATTGCATTCAATCAGCTTTAATTGGCCGTCCCTTTCATCCAACTTGAACTCCGCGTTGGCGATTCCCAAAAGTCCAACTTCGTGAAAAAGTTTCATTGATAGTTCTTTAACATCCGGAACATGGTCAGTAACGTGGTACACTCCCCTACCAACGGACAGCGGAAATCTTCGAATGATTCTTTTGGTGTAATCGAAGAGGTTGTTACCGTTCTCGTCGAGATAGGTGTAATAACTACAGAGCTTGTCGTCGCAACCGGGGATCATCTCCACTAGGAACGCCCTGATTCCGGCACGGCTAGTGGCATCAAAGGTGTCTAACAACTCCTCGAATGTCCGCACAACGTTGAAATAGGCCTTAAGCTGGTGAGAGAAAAATGGCTTCAGGATCAAGGGAAAGATGACCTTGTCCTTCAGTTTTTCAATCTGCTCCCGCTTATCCGCAACCCAGAACTTCGGTGTTGGAACGCCAGCTCTCTGGGCAGCCTCGTAAGTACAAAGCTTGTTAAGCATGCAAAGCTGCGCCTTGGGGTTCGACAGGTCGAGTCGGAACCTTTCGGAAAGCGCCTGGCGATGCTCAGCAATGAGCTCGATTGCCTCGTCGCTTGCTGCGAGTAAGACTGCCCCTCGTAGGTGGCTCGACTCGTGGCCCAATAGGTACGCTGCCCAATTTTCTGATATGGTTCCGGGTGCCTTGGGTATATCGATCCATTTGCAAAACCGAGAATGCTTGACTTCTGCCTGCGGATAATTGATAGCGTAGGAGGGGATGCCTGCTCTGCCCAAACTGCGCACAATGGAGAGGGCATTCGCGCTTCCCCCCAGAACGATTGCAGACGGCGGGCTGTGGCGGGCGTTTTTCATGACTGCCGTCCGGTGCGTATCACGGCATCCAACCGCTGGGCGCCGCGAGACCCCATGAGGACTTCTCCACTCTTCGGCCGCTCGATCAAGAGCCATGACAAGATGGGAATGGCGACGGCAGCACTGCCGTCCCGCTGGTAGTAATGGTAGTGGTACCCCGGAGTAGTATTCACCTCCAAGATGACCCCGCCTGACTGCGCCAACGGCACTCCCGGATCCCGCGTCACTACATCGACACCCGCCAGCCGCACTCCGACGGCGGCTGCCGCGGCGGCGCCGTCTTCAATGATTGATTTGCACAGTAGGCTGGTTGCCGAGACATTGTCAGCGACCGAATTCTCGTTGATCACAGTCTTAAGCGTCACGGCGGCGCCCTTCTTGGGCACAGAAGAGAGCGACAAACCTTGTTTCGCGAGGGTGTGTCGCATGTCGAGATCAATCGATAAGAGTACTTGTCCGAACTTGCAGCCGGCCTTCAGCCTCGCTTGGTTTTCAAGTCTAACGAGTTTGCGGATGCTGGAACTGCCATCAGCCACGACTGCGGGGCTTTTTCGAAGAACTGCGTCCAGCAGCCGACCGTTGAGGTACAGAAGGCGGTAGACATTCCCTTCGGCTTGCTGTTCAACGACCAAATTTGAACCAAACGCTGCCGCGGCTACCGCGGCTCGGACGAGCTGGAAAGTGGTGACAACGCCAGTCGTCACTCCGAGGCCGGCGGCGCCGTTTGCTGGTTTAACGACCCATTCACCTCCAAAGCGTCTTATGAAAGCGAGCACTTGGGCGATGCCGCCAAGCGTGAATTCCAAATGATTGGGAATTCTCAAGCCCCGCTTGGACAACAATCGGTACACCAGAGGTTTGTTAGCCGCAACAGAAAGGGTCACGGGATCGTCGATGGTAGTCGTGTTCTGCCGAGCCCGTGTACAAGCCCGACCGAGCCGGATTTCGAACAGATCTCTGTCCAACTCCTCAATGCTAGCGCCAAGACGAGCGGCGGCTTCGCGCCACACTTCGGCATAGAAACTCGACCGATGTTCGTCGGCTCGGCGGCTGACCGGATGCCGCCGACGGTACCAATATCTAGCGAGAACGGTATCCGAAAGAAGCTTGAGCGTACCTGGATGGTAAAAATGAAACGGCACATACACTCCACTCTGCGGGATGAGAGACCCTATCCGAGTCACTCTAACAATGGGGCCGTACGATAACTGTACTCCTCGCAGCAGGGATGATACAGCCGGCCTCCTCCAATATTCTGTCCACCCAGTCATTCGAGAACTGACCGCATTTGACGCCCGCCAAGTAGGCTCCCATGTTTGCCCTCTGAGCCTGCAATCGCCCCAGAAGCTCGCTTGCAATCTCCTGCGGAATAACAACCACCCCCGCACCATCCGCCACAACCAGATCGGCGGGATTGACCACGACTCCACCACAGCAGATCGAGAAATTGATTTCACCTGGCCCGCGGTGAAGCGGTCCAATTGGGGTAGCCCCTCGCGCGAAAACGGGAAAATCTAATTCGATAAGGTCCGGCAGATCGCGCACGAATCCGTCGACAACGAAGCCCGCGATGCCCCGATGCTTGGCTTTTGTGGAAATCAAGTCGCCCAAGACTGCATTCATTGACGAGCCATGAGCATCGACGACTACGATATCCCCTGGTTTTGCCACATCCAGCACCTTGTGCACCATCAGGTTGTCCCCTGGGAATACCTTCACTGTGCAAGCTGGTCCGCAGAGTCGGTGATGTCTGCCGGTCAGACAAACAATGCTAGGATCTACTGCGTATAACCGATTGAGCAGATCAGAAATATCGGGAGTTGGGAATTCCGCAAATTTCAGCATTAGGCCTGGATCCAAACGGTTGAGCTCCGCTCTGATCCGAAAGCCTGGCCCAGGAAACATTTCCGCCGAGCGAGGTTTCTTAGCTCCAACATCCACACTAGTCATCACGGTTGCACTCATACGCCTCCTCGATTTCAATGGTTCAATTGCCACTCAGGATGAATAGAAACGTCACTGTCGCGCAGACCACGGCCAACAACATTCGCGAAATGCCGAACGCCGACGAATTGGTTTGAAAACTATCCATTGATTCGTGGAATCGCCAGGAGTCGGGGATAGTCCTCACTGTACTCTCGCACGTTTTGTCGACATCACGACATGCTGCATTCCGTAAAGCGAAACGATTGGCAACTTTCGATTTGCCGCCGCCTGGAGTAGTCGATGTGCTTTGATTCCTACCGACTCTGGCAGAAAGGATTTTCCGCAGAGAGTGAACGGGCCGAACCCAAGCATCACGCTTCGTAACTTATCAAGGCCTGACTCGGAGAGGATGCAATCTATCTCGCGTTGCGAGTGTCTTTGAACTCTAGGCGATTGGGGTGCCGGTGACAGTAATTTCGCTGCGCGAAGCGCCGACGCTACGCGGCGCCGCACCGGCCTTAGAATCGGAGCCCGCGCCGGATCAAGAATTTCATCGAGGTGGACGCTATTCTCGGCCGAGACTAAAACATATCCGCCGGGGCGCGTCACACGTGCCATCTCACGAACGGCGGCAACAGCGTCATCCAGCCAGGGCAGCACGCCAAGGGCGAACACCAAGTCAAAACTGTTATCAGGCATTGGCAGATGGCGCACGTCGGCTAGTACGATTCGAACCCGCTCGGCAGCACCGGTCTCGGCTAAGCGTTTTCTCGTGAGGTTGATCATCGCAGGAACACTATCGATCGCATCGATCCGATACCCTCGCTTGGCAAGCGCAGCGGTGGCAAATCCGGCCCCGCATCCTACCTCCAACAAGTGTGCCGCACCAGGCAGCCGCAGTTGTTCGACCCATTGCAGGGCTATTGCCATGCGGTCTTGGTAGATGCGGCCATACACTGTAGCCTCGTCATAAATACGCTCCCAGCCGGTCGCGGCGGCTTGAAAATGATTATTAACGCTTGTCTGCGGATCGACGGCGAAAGGAACCTCGCCCACCTCTGTTTTCACCGCCTGGGTGCAGCCGGATTCGTTTGCAATGTCCATTCCTACCCCCTAATACATTCGAATGATCGTGGAGATCAACGACCCGAGCATTTTGGTCAAACCTTTAAACGAGAAAGTCTCCAGCAACCATCACCACGATCGAGTGCAGCGGACGGCCTACTTTCACTATTTCCTGGGCCAGTACCAAATGGGTAGGTCATACGTCGAAGCTTGTTCCGGTAGATACTTTCGTTCGCGGCTCATGAAATCCGATCAACCGTCAGCTGTTTCGATGGTCTTTCGATCCAGATTGAGACGTCCCTCGTATCTAACCAACGGGGCTTGACGAACCAGAACGAAGGGTCTGGCCACGTGAAGCGACGAAAACAAGGCTAGCCAGACGAGTGGAATCGGTCGGCAATTTGTCGTCGAGCTTTTCAACGAGCAACGCATCAACTTCAACGGCAGCCGATTTCCCCAGCATTTCTACGGAGAGAACTAACCGGTGCAGACTCTTCTTCCTCACTAAAATCCCTTGTAAACCTACCAAGGGGCCGGCTTTAACACGCACCCATACGCCACATTTCAAGAAGGGATGCGGTTCGAGGCCAACACCGCTCTCGACGACTCGTCGAACGGCTTCGATTTCTTTCGGAGGGATGGGAGCTGGAACCCCTGCGTTCGACACCAGCGCATGCACACCTGGAGTGCTTATGATATCCAGCCGACGCCGTAGATCCCCTCTGAGAAATACATAGCAGGGGAAAAGTGGCAGCGAAAGATGCTTGATGCGATCCTTCCACTGGTGCGCAGTTTTGTATAGAGGAACAAAGGTCTCAAAACCCCGGGTTGTCAGAATCCGGTCCACCGTCTTCTCATGCTGGTGACGAGTGTATGCGGCAAACCATGGTTCTTCAGATATCGCCTCGCCGCTTGGAAATCTGGTTCCTTCAAACTGCATACGCTTCGCCCTGTGACCTACAGTCGTCGATTCTGTAAGCCACTAAAATGATTAGACTTATTAATCCGCGGGTCTATTGAGAGGGCAGACCACGCAGACCACACCACGTCTCAGCCCCTCGATCCACAGGGCCTCGCACTCGATTTCCTTCACAAAGATCGCATTCGCTGAGATCGCGCAACGACATGGACGCTCTCGATTCTCCCAATTCAGTTCGGCTCACTTCTCCGATATGTGTCCGGAGGTTCCAAGAAACGCAGGTCAGCCAAGTTGTGGCTCTTGTTGAGAACTGCAAATCCGCTTGAAGTCCCTAAAGCGGTCGCCGGCTCTACCCTAAGCACCAAGGCTTCAACTTCAAGCTGTAAATTCGTTCCTTCTCCTTCGGAACCGAAAAGCACTTCGAGTCGAAGATCGACTTTGACCGGAGGTAGATAGTCAGAGAATATGAACAATCCCTTGGAACTGATGTCACGTGTGACACCTTGCCCACAGTGCGGGGCACCCTTTGCGTCGTCCCATTCGAAGGTCACGCCCGCACGGACGCTAAACCGAGTTCGCTCCCTACGGTCTGCGCAGTTCTCGACCTTCCATCCCATTGTTTGATTCCTAGAACTTTCGTAGGGGATTTTCACTTCAGAATGGGCTCCTCAATTTTATGTCTCATGAGCCGGGCATGGAGCACGCTACGCTCTTCGGTATCGGCCCGCAAGAGAAGGAATGTTGTCTTGAAGGCGGAAAACTCGTGCCGACGAGCTTCATCCATTTGAGCGTGCTCAGGAGCCACTCGTACTCCGAGGTCGCTAGGTACATGCTGACTAGCCGTGTAGTACGAAGCTCCTGCACGGATACATGCATGCGACCAACCCAGCCGGCCGACCATTTCATTAGTAACAAATGATATGAGCGCAGCTACCGAGGTACGCCGCCGACTCGTGAGGCCTCGAAGAGCGGTCGGCAGGAGGAGCCGTCGTTATAGTGCGGATCGGTCTGGGACGGGCGTCCCGAGGGGAAGCGGCAAATGTTTGTCAATTCCCCTGATTGTCATCACGTTTGCGACTCAAGGCATAGAGAGCGAGTTCTAGCCGGTTCGAAGTCCCCACCTTGTTGAAGATTCGGAACAAGTAATTCCTGACCGTGTGCTCACTCAGATTAAGCTGCCGGGAAATATCCCGATTCGTAAGTCCCTCAGCGACTAAAGTCACGAGGTCCGCTTCCCGTTTTGTCAGGCTAGGTCTCTTGGAAGCAGGCAGGTCGGTTGACTGGGCCGAGCCTTGGGCTACCGAGGCGATTATGAATTGCAGCTCCTTGTTGCCCGCCCACACTTGCCCTTGGGAGACCACATGGACGCACTTGCAGAGAAGCTCAAACCGTTCCTCACGGGAAAATATGCCGATTGCGCCAGCGCGGATGGCCTCGAGGACCAGAAAGCGCTCGATCGAATCGAGCATGATGACAACGCTCGTGTCCGGATGGGAAGTTCGTACCTCGCGTGTCACGCTGAAGCCTGCCGTCGCGCCTTCTTTCAAGCGAGCGCTGATGATGGCGACGTTGCTTTCGTTCTGGCGAAGTCCGTCACGAATTCCCGCTGAATTGGTAGCGGAACCGACGACCGTCAGCTTGTAGCGACTGCGCTGCAAAGCGGTGGCTATCAACTCACAACCCATACGTGTTTCGTCCCCAATGAAAACAGTCACCTCTGGAACCTGTTGAAGGGCATCAGACATGGTCTAACTTCCTGAAGTCATACTTGAAGTCATACTTGGAGCGTAAACGAGGCGCCTTTCGTGGCAACATCGCGGTTACATATAAATCTAGAGAGCGGTCCGATTCTAGCAATCCTCCTTCAAGCGATCCAAAAAGCAATCAACCCGGACGGTTTTCCCTCACCAGCACCCCTGACGATCTCATCGCTCCTGCTTTTCGCAAATGCGCTGTTGTGCTTCGGTTTCAGCGCTGGTTTATTCTCTGCGCCAGCTTTGCCCTTATCAATACAAGAAATACCTAAAGACTCGCTCAAACGAACACCTGCAGGGCGACTTACGGATATTTTGAGCGAGTCTTTAGGTCGAATGCGACTCGAACAGGACAGCTTCGAATGTGATTTGATTCCGTTTAATCGTTCGGGCTACGAAGGTAAGCTTCCCGGGTCCAACCATCCGCGTCCGGCGTGATCGAACCGCCGTTGTGCGACACACAAACCGGTTACCTATTCACACCGCTGTTCACCTGCACGGCGGTATGACGCCAGCGGACCCCGACGAGTTTGCCACCGACATGGTGGCGCCGGGCGGCTCACGGACGAATACATATCCAAACCGCCAGCGAGGGCGCACGTTTTGGTATCACGAGCATCCGATGGAGAAAACATTTTTCGCGGCTTAGCAGGTTTTAACGCGCGCGTTATGAATCGAGGTTAGATGCCGACTCCCGCTACCCTCTCATCGACAATTACTGTTGGCAACTTAGGGCAGATTCCCAGTCTTCGATTCGGGTATTTGCGGCATTGACTATTGTTGGCTGTGCTTCGACTCTTTGGGTGGCCAGTCAAGGGTTTTTTGAGGGCCGTTCATGAGCGCCCTACAGTACGGTCGTCAGCTATTTGTCCAGGGCGCTTCTTGGATTTCGGAGATGTCGCTCACATCCGATGGATTCAGCGACCAGAGCCGCTCTACAAAGTGCGGCCTGGGGGCCAGGGTGGCCACCCGACGAAGCAAAGTGAGACTTAACATTTATCCCACCTCTCATGAGTTCAGCCAGCCTCCAAAAGAGGCGGGTGCAAACGGAGTCAGCGTCATATGGCCGTACCGACTCGCCGATCCGACAAGCGAATCCCGAAAGAAGTGATGGTGGAGCTTAATCTTCCAGATGCTTCGCAGCGCAAAGAGGTAGCCATTGCCCAAAACGTGAGCGCTCGCGGGATGCGCGTAGCGACGGAACACGTCTGGCGTCCAGGCGACAGCGTGCTCTTAAGCTCTCCGGAGTTTAGCTTCCGTACACAGGCCCGCGTCGTTTATTGAGCCAGCGCTTGGAAAACAACATGTTTGCTGTCGGTTTGGAACTTCTGACCCCACTGCGAGAAGGGGCCAACTCGCGTTAGCTCGTCGCGAGAATCAGTCCAAGAGATCATATGTTGGGGGTACCTGTGGGTTCGGATTGCGCCGTGTTTTTTCCGCCGACATCCTGAGTTTCCTGGGGCGCGCGGCCTACCAGGTCCTCCTCATTCGTACGTCTCCCGCCGCATTGCGGGCATGTCCACAGGCGGAAGCTTCTCTTTTCCGGATTGATTTCCGCAAGATACATGGGCGCCCCATCAAGGAAACATCTGACTTTGGGCACCATGTCCATCCCCTCCATATTTCCGTTTTGGCTAAGGATGAAGTATCCGCGGGAGGTGCCGTAGTGGACGATACAATCAGGCTCCATGCAAGTATAGGCGATCGCTCGGGTTCCGTCACCCTCGCTGTTCAAGAAGCTCGGATTGAGCCTCATTTCCAGAAGATGTTCGTGACAAAGCGGGTGAGGGTTCTTGCTCGGCTGGTTAGCAGGCATATTCCCTCCTTCAGCACAACTCCAAGCGCCCTACACCCGGAGACCGTGTGCCAGCGGAACACGCCGGTTGTGCCCCAATACCTTAATTCATATGCCAGCGGATTTCAGATGTCAAGAGAAGGCGCGGAGATTGGGCGAGTTAGGTCGTCCATGGCCAAACTCTATCCGCGCTGAAAAAGCACTCCGGTTCCCCATCTTAATGGAGAAGGCAAGAGTTCGATCTGTTGGGCGGGGATCAACTGGTCCTGGGCTCATGGTCAGCCAGACGGGAGGCAATGCAAGTTTTGCGCAGCTGGTTTTAGACTTTTTGAGGTCGGCAAGAGTCGTCCCGTCAAGGTTGCTCGTTTTGATTGGATAAGCGATTCCGTCCTTTCCAGTTGCGACGCAAACGCCAATCGAGAAAATGCATGCCGGACCCGCCGATCCCCAGTCTTCGTCTGACCAGTTGCCAGAGGCCATATCCGGAAAGACAAGGAGAATTGGGCTCCCCCGGTCGTTGACCGTCGGCACCAGTTTTGACTTCTGCATCGAAATGCTCATCCCGCCACCAACGGGCTTAATAGCTTCGGAAGGAGCGCTCACGCCGGCCAGCTTGACCGCCGGCTTAACCGTCTGCCCAGTCCTAGCGAAGTCGGTCCATGGCGTCCAGTGGTCTACCACCTGCAGCTTGCCCGGAACTCTCCCCGAAGGGGTCGTGTACTTCAGTTTGACGAAGGACTCACCCCATTGACTCACACCGTCAGAGTCGCATTTCCGGTGGTGGCGTACGGGAAGCCTTGTGCATCCGCAACGGCGCCTTGTCCTGCCATCCATATGCCAGCGCCCTCGCCCGAAGTCATCGCCAGCATTGCAGTCACCGTGTTGCTTGCCACATCGAAGGCAAAGCAATAGCCGGAAGCAACACCTGCTTGGGTTTCGTTGATCGTCCCCGAACACCCCAATACGGCTCTTACACCGTTTATGTTCGTTTCCACGAGAGAGGAACGTTGTTTGCGCATCGCAGCGTTAAAGCCTTGCGTTCCACTCTTTCCTTGAATCAGGGTGGTCTCAATAGGTCAGCGGAACACCTCCTGTTAAGTGAATGACGGCATGTGCCTTGCTCAGGGCGCGGCCAATCTGACGAAATAACTTCCCGGCCCCCAAACGCCGCGCCAAAACGGCTCTCTGCGTTGCGGCAAGCCTGCGCGTCTCCCATCAATCAGAAAACGCTACCTTGCATCGACCAGTTGAACCGGCAAGCACAGGTGGAACTACCTGAACTTCCATCGGCCACGTTCAACACAAACATAAAGTAACGTGCCGTTTGCGGGCTGCCGGTTTTGTCTGGCGAAACCCAACAAACCTGATACAGGCGCTGCGTGTTCGGGTCGATCATTCCCGTGGAGAGGCAGTCCCAAAATTGATTGATTTGGTGGTTGTCAATACTTTGAGATCCAGTGACCGGAGCGCCGAGGGGAACTTGCCAGATCCCGGAACCATCCTGTGCATCAACTCCACGCACGATTCTCTTGTGTAAACTCCAGCTGCGGGCGTTCGGGAAATAAGCCTGGCATCCAGGGAGAGGCAAGTGCGGCCGGAAAGATAAGGCGCAATGGTGCACGCGGACTATCGGAGCCGAGTACGCCGCGGTCCATTAAGGCTGACACGACGCGCCGAGCGTGCCGTTCTACTACGCCGACGGCACTGGCCACGTCGCCCCGAGGCAGTTCTCCGCGATAGAGCAGGGCTTCTAGCAGACGGCCCGATCTTGGCGGAAGGTTCTTGAGTTTGATCTCTTCTTCTGCCCAAAGCAGGATGCGGGCACGCAGGCGATCCGGCTGCATCAAGCTCTCCATGAAGCTCACCTGATCGATGGAGGTCTTCAGAAAAAATTCCGCAAACGCTGCAATTGCCTCCTCGCTCAGATTCCCGCGACCATCAAGATCGTTACGCCTAGGCGCGTCGCACGCGGCAAGATGCTTCTTATAATCCTGGCCATTTCGCGCCAAACCGCGCGCCACTGACCAAACAGCACCAGTATCGAGCGTTTCCAGCAGTGCCGCATGGGACATCAAGCGCGACACGCGACCGTTGCCGTCCAGGAATGGGTGAAGCCATACGAGACGGTGATGCGCCGGAGCGGCGGCCAGAATCGATTCCGTTTTACCCAGACGACCGTAAGCAACCTCGAAGTGTTTGAGAAATCGCGGAACAGCACCAGGACTGATGGCGACGTGGCCGCCGACTTTCACGTCCCGTTTGCGTAGCTCTCCGGGGACAACTCGGAGTCGTTCCTTGCCTTCAGGGTCTTCCACCCAAAGCAGTGTCTCTGGTAGCTCCGCGCAAAATCGGCGATGGATTTCGCAAATGCCTTCCGTTGTGACGGCGCGTCCTTTCAGCCCGTCTTCATCAATCCATTTTTGGACAGCAACGTGCGCCTTCGCTTCGAGCTGCAAGTCGCGTTTACGTGCGTCCTTGCTGTAGTCGTTCTTCAGGGCCCGTTCGATGTCAATAGGGTGCGTGTAGTGTCCCTCGATTAGATTGCTGTAATAGCAATTCATCGAGCGAACGAGGTCAGCCAGCGACTTCAGAAGGCTCTCTGGCAAGCTCCGCCGAAACCCGGCGGCCCTCTGGGCCAGCTCCACCGCAAGGTCTGTCAAACTGCCGCGAAACCGCGAAGTCTCACCGACGAGCAAAGGCTCCATTTCGGCAGGGGATTCCCCACGATCCTTGGGCAATGCCAAGTCCGCCGTAATGTCCGGTTCTCTGCTGGCTTCAGGTCTCACGATAACCTACAATATTATCACACATTTATGCTCATCGGAGGCTTCGCAAGGTCCGCATAAAAGTCCGCTAATAGTCCGCATTTGGCGGTGCGTGTACCTGCCGTGTACCTCACTTGGTAAGGGCACCGCAGATCGTCCGCTGCGCTGTGGCAATCCCAGTCACTAACGACAGCCGTCGAGAACGCTAGCAGTGCGAGGACGGCGAAAGAAACTGCAAGTAGGCGAGTTGCTTTGCGTACCGTCATTCAGCCTAACCCAACGTAAGAACCTCGGTTGAGAATATCTTGATGCCAAGCGCACGTAAAGTATTACCCTTTGCACCGACGCGAATGGTAACGACTGCGTGGGATCTGTACCGCAGCTCGATGACCGCTGTTTTCTCGTCACAATCACAATGCCCCGAAGGTTGGGGCCAAATCCTTCTGATAAACGTTAGAGCTGATGTTGCTAGGGATGGCGAGCCGTGAACTCTTCGGAATCGAGACGGGAACTCCAAGAATTTGGGCAACGATGAAGCTGCTACTTCCCGGACTCCAATATCTTTTCCGTATCGGAGAAGTTGGCGTTGTCGTCCACGCAGACGACTTCCTCAATGTTCCAGCCCAGTTTTAGCTCGAAGACGGTATGTGAGTTCCAAGGCTTGGTATACGCTTTCGGATCGTCGATCGTAAAATCAATGCTCAGGGCGTCATGGCTGGCCCGCCGGATACGCTCTACAACATGCAGTTCGTCACTGTGCGGATGACCATCCCCATCCAGCCAGGTTTTGTCGTTGAAACCGACCGTATCGACTACTAGCGTGTCCCCTTCCCACGTGCCGATCGAGTGGCCCATATAGGAGGGAGTTAGATCCTCGGGATGCTTCCTCCCATCCGTGAAGATTTGGCGCACAAAGTGATCGTACTCAAATAACATGACCACCCTGCCGGGAATCTGCATAATCTCAAACGGTTGTCCGACTCGCATCAGGTAGATCCGTGGTACGCCGGGAGGAAAGCACTTGAAAATTGGATCGTTGGTCTCCGATATGGAGACTCCGCGCAGCCCGTAGTTGGGTTTGGAGGCCTTGTATTTCGCCTCACCCCAGGGCGTCATCGCGGGTTCCTGAAGGGTAAGAGTTCCTGCTATCTCATACATGGTGTATCGGCGAGCGTTATCGGGGGGCCGCCGCGATCGTCTCCAAACTCCTGTGAGGTCCGGTGCCGGAGCCTTTGCTGCTCCCTGTGGCCCCCCAGTCTGAGCGAATATGCCAGACGAGAGGACGAGCACTGCTCCTACGGCCACCGCCGAACCCACCAGCCGTTTGCACATCACAAAACTCCTCTCAGGGTCCACACTCCAGATTTCGACGCAGGTCGTGATCCTCGCGAATCGAAGCAAATCGTCACGCGTGCTCGCGTAGCAACCTTCATTGACCTGAATAATCTTCGCCGCTCTGGATTGTCAACTCTTCGCCGGTAGGAAACACGATCTTTTTAAGACGCAAGATATGCATGCCGTTTTTCGATAGATTGCCTGTCACCGTGATTTGATCCCCCGGCTTAACCGAATTCTTGGTCCAGCCGATCCTGGACAGGCCTAAGGGGCTAACCGATTCCACGGTGTACTTTTGAGCTTTTCCCGCCGTGTCGTTCACCTCGATCTCAATTTCAGCATGCGGATTCATCCACTGAACACTCGTTACAGTTCCCTTCAAGGTCGTCATTTTTGATGTGTCATACGACGCCGCACCGTGGTGCGCAAATAGGGAAACTGAAACCAATAGGAGAAAAACAGCACCCAAAGCAGGAGGGCCTAAGGGACTAACTTTCATGGGGAACCTCCAATTGCGGCCAAGTTTTTCAATTCCACTGTGACTTGTCAATGGAATAATCACCTGACTGAAAATGGTGCGTATGTTTTGAGGATAGGCTGAGAAACTGTACTCGCCCTCACGCTGGCCGCCGCAGCCTTGGGTTTGGATGACAACGGCTAGCGGGGCTTTCGGCCACTGTAGGTCTGGCTCATGGCTTCCGCCTGAAAGGCGTCCTCCATGTGCTTCACCTCGACCCTTCCGTCCGGCTTGATCGTCGTCGAGATCAGTTCGTCGAACATCTCCATTACCGATTCTCCTCATCATTGAAGAACATATTCAGGTTGCGCGCGATCGGCTCCCAGAAAACAAGCTCCGGGCAATTCCGTTCCAGGCATTGCATGTGGGCGCTGATCAGGGCTTGAGCCTGCTCCTGAGTGATCCATACGCTGCGATCTTTCCCGTCCGCGAGCGTCAGTATCTTGTTGGCGAGGCGCTTCCTCTGCCGGGGCGTAGCGTCCGGCACGAGCACGGCGAGGCAGCGGAGCACGGCGCACACGCGCCTGTGCGCTTCCCTGCGGACGTCCATCGGGATTACCCTACGCATGCCGCCGCCTCCAAGCCCAGGTCACGAATAACGGAAAGTAGCAAGGCGTCCCTGAGAAATAACCGCTCGAAAACTCGCGTCATCATCACTTGCCCTGATCGAAAGCGCCCGGTACGGGCGGGCTGCCGAAGACAGTCTTCGTTTCCCATTTGCCGTTCGTTCTGTCCTGCCGCGCATCAACTCGACAGATAAGGAAATACCGCTAGACGGCGGCGTACTCGTCCCTGCGAATCCAGCGGCTCAGCAACACCAGCAGCACGGGCGCAAACACGGCGACTGGAACGATTGCGAAGTAAATCATCATGCTTTCGCGTGTTGGCTCATGCGGGAAGACCCGGTACGCCGCGACGATGAAAATGCTTTCCGCAATCGCAGAGCCGAAGAAGCCGCTGACCATGAACCAAATGGACTTGCCTACTGTGCAGTAGATGTCGCCGTGGACTTCACGCCAAGTGCTCAGCTTTCCCGCACGCTGCCACTGCCGCACGGTGTGCCAGCGGCAGATGAAAACCATCCAGATCGCGCAAGCGAAGGGGCCGGGGAGGAAGTAGATAGGTGCCCATGTCGTTATGTCAGCACCTTGCCAGACAAGAATCTCGGCACCGATAGTGAAAAGGAGGGGAGCCGGCAGCCCGAACATGAGGATACCGAGCAGGAGAAGGATTCCTTCAGCGCCCGCTTTATCAGTTCGTTGATTGTTCCGATGATGTCGATAGCCATGAGCTTCATAGATGTTCCCTCCGTAGTCCCTCGCCCACAGCGGGTCGCCTAGCATCACCGCTTCCCATCGCCTGTTCAAGCTTGCGCATCGCGCCCGCTCCAGTCGTCTCCCACCGCCAATTCTTGTCGTTCCACTCAATAGCCTTGACTGGCTTGCGGTAGATCACGTTTGGGTTAAACATCGTGTAGAACATGTCGTCGCCGACGATTTCCTGCACGATTCCGATTCCGCCGCCGTCCGCGCCGCCGAACACTGCGACGCGTTCGCCAACCGCGAGCGTGTGGACTGCCTTCTCGCCGGAGTACCACTTCTTACGCTTCTCGATCAGGAACGAGATGCCCTGTCGGCTGTAGCCGTAATCCTTCACCCACAGCGGAATCTTCTCGCCGCCTACGCGAGCGTCTTTCTCCGTTTGCAAGTAGATGTCAACGTCGAACTCGACCAGCGTCTTGAGGCGCTCCTGCGCTTCCGTCACATGGAACGGAACCATGTTCGCCGGCACGACGAAGTACTTGGGGTACGCGAATTGCGCACGCCAGCCGAGCGTGTGGCGGTGCAGTCGCCCCCACAGGTGGACTTCGCCGTGGATGCCGCGCTGGATGTAGTTGATGTCGATCAAGTGCTGCATGTTGATTCCGGCGTACATGCCGCATGTGCAGCCGGGGTCTGGCACAACGTGGGACTTGCTCTGCCAGAACTCTCGTGCTGCTTCCGTCGTCGCAGCAGCTTGCATCGAACGCAGGTCATCGTGATTGGGGCACGTGGCTTCGAACGCGACCTTGGGCGTCCAGAGCGAGCCGTTGAGAGAAGTGATTCCCTCGGCTGTCCAGTTCCACGCCCGGTATGCGGCGAACGGTTCGACGTAGGTGTCGGGCACCTTCGCCAAATCCAAGCCATAGTTGGCGTGGGGCAGAGCACGACCGTCGCGCTTAGGATTTCTCGACAAGGCTAGGCTCAGCGGTCGTCTCCGTCTCCGCGACCGGGACTTCGACGGTCACAGGCTCTTCCGCTGGCTGCTCCTTCTCCTTGCGCAGAGGCGCAGGAAGGCTCAGTGGCTCGACGTCGAGGATTTCAAGAGGCTTGCCGATATTGCACATTTTCCTTTTCTCCTTGGGCTGGCGGTAGACAGCCAGGCGAGGGCTTACGCCCTCGCCCTGCTTCAATTCGTCACAAACGACACCGCACAGCTACTTCTTGCGGATCAGTAGACCGGGATCAGCAGAATTAATCGAGACAAGCTTGCCGCTACTGTCGCGGGTCGTGTGAAAACGCTCGTTAGTGCGCCCCGCAATCCGGTTCCCTTCGTCACGGACAACGGCGGAAGTGTCGCTGTACCCGGTCGTGACCGAGCCGATGATTCTGCGGGTGCCATCGCGAATGAATTCCTTTTTCAACATTTGGTGTTCTCCGGCCTGAAGTATACAAAGGGCAATCGGAAATTGTCCAACCGCAAGTCGTTGCTGCTCAAGGGGTTGCAAGTGGCCATTCTGTGTTTCTCCTTTGTCTACTTCAGGCGGTGACAACTTGACCATTTGAGTAAAGCCGAGCAGGTGGACGTGCGGGCGGAGGTAAACGAGCTTCGCCGCTTCAGGCCGACACTCGGCAGGCCGCATGTGGACCGGGTAGCGTCCTCGAAGCACGCCAACATGAAGGAACTGCGCGTTCAATAAGACGGGCAAGGGGCGCTGGTACAAGGAGTTTGTGCCGATGGCGGATAGGTTGTACGACGAACATTTGGAAACGCTCCGAAGGGAGGGATTGCTCAATGGCCAAGAATTTTCGAGAACTGGAAGCAAAGATGTCTCCGGGATCCCGTGCGCGCTCGGATGCCAAAACACGGAAGATGATCGAGGAAATGGCTCTAAACGAGCTTCGTCAGGCAATGGGGATAACCCAAGAACGATTGGCTAAGGCGTTGCGCATCAATCAAGTCGGCGTGTCCAAGATCGAAAGCCGCTCCGACATCTTTGTGAGCACGTTGCGCAAAGCTATCGAAGCGATGCGTGGCAAGCTGGAGATTCGCGCGAAGTTCCCGGCTGGCGAAGTGCGGATTCGACAGTTTGGGGGACTTGCCGGACGGAGGCGGCTGCTATCCCGGCGCAGCGACACCGGACGACGCGCGAAGGCCGCTGCATAGCCGAACAGGTCTCAGTCAAGGTGTGTTAAATCGGCAACTGGAGACTTTCTGCGAGTACCCATGCGAATTTTAAGGTGGTTAGTCTCTCATGGTATATGGGCCATAACCTCGCGACACGCGTCCCGCATCGGCAGCGTTTGCGAAGCATTAGCTTAGAGTCCCCGCGCCCTACGCTAAAAAACCTTTCGTGCACACTCTCCAACGCCCAGGCTGTAGCGTTTTCCCTCAGTGCGTAATACCCCATCAGAGGGCGTACCTCGTAGCCGCTCTTTTGCGCTGCGGCATTTATTGGCACAAGATGGCGCAAAGCAAAGATGAGCCACCGGGCGAAATGAGTGTATACTCCCTGCCGCTTTGAAGTCAGAAAGGAGGTTCCGGCACATATGTTTTCAACACTTAGGCCCGCGATTTCCATTTGTGCGACATTGATCATTCTCGGCGCAGTGTGCGTCGAGGCTACAGTTCCAGCAGCACCCCGACAATCAGAGGCGGTCGTCGTCAAGATGACCACCGAACACAAGTTTGTGCCCGAGAAGATAACGATTGCAGTTGGACAAACGGTGGAATGGGTCAGCGACGATAAGGAAATGCCTCACGAAGTGACCACCGATCCCGATGTCGCAGCTGATCCGAGTGACGTTTCCGTGCCCGAAGGGGTTGCGCCCTTCGATTCGCATTTGATTCCGAGTGGTAAGTCATTCCGGCACCAATTTACCGTCGCTGGACTTTATCGGTATGCCTGCCCGCCACACGAGAACGATGGGATGCTAGGCGAAGTGACAGTCACAAAGTAGGCGGACGATTTTCCAAGCCTTCGGCTGCAGCGATCCCCCAACGGAGCGATGGCAATTTTGTTATGTTCGTAGCAATTTAGTTGTGCAATTTAGTTGTGTCCTTAGTTGTGCAATTTAGTTGTTGACAGTGCTTTACTACTTGTGGCAGCGTTCGCCCAAGACAGCGGCACATGCGAAGGGTGCCTAATTTAGGCTCTGCCGCGACCCATGAGGTTTCCTTTCTGTAGTTCGGTTTGCTTGAGTGAGGGGCGTTTTCCCCAGACACGGAATAGCTTCGTTATTTTTCCAACTAGACTGTTTCGTCGGAGGTTCCTGTGCACCAAATGAAGAAAGCGTTGTGTTATGTGTTCGTCGTGCCGTGTCTGTTCCTGGGGGCAGCCGTGTCGTTGAGGGCCCAAGGGCAGGCTGAAGGAAACCAACCGGCTTCTTCCTCTACCGAGTCGGCGCCGCTGAATTACGAGTTTTTTAAGGCCAAGGTGGAACCCGTCTTCCTGAACAAGCGCCCTGGCCACGCGCGATGCGTTAGTTGCCATACGGTCAACCACGCGCCGTTGCACCTGGTGCCGCTCTCACCCGGGAGCACGACCTGGAACGAAGAGCAGTCGCGCCAGAACTTCCAGTTGGTCCAGCGGGTGGTTGTGCCCGGAAGCTTGGAGAGCCCGCTGCTCAGACATCCTCTTGCCCAAGCGGCTGGTGGTGACCCCGCCCACGGCGGAGGCAAGCACTTTGAATCGCAGGACAATCCGGAGTGGTTAAATCTGAAGGCATGGGTGTTTGGAGCAACCGCGAAGTAGCGGCGCCTAACGAGTTCTCTCCTGGGAAATCGCCTGATGTGGATAGCTAGTCGTTGGAATGAGGAGCGACGAAGATGACAAACAAACAAGTGTTTCGTGGGTGTCTCGTTGTTGTGTGCGGGTTCGTTCTGTGCGCGGTGTCGTTTTCCTTGACAGCCGCGCCGAATCCGAAGCTGCGGATCATCCAAACGAACTCAGCCGGGGATAACATCCACATCATCGATCCCGCCACGAATCAGGTGGTAGGGGAGATAAAAGGGATCGAAGCAAGCCATGGGATTGCGGCAGCCCGGGACGGCGCACGAATCTACATCAGTGAAGAAGCGCAGAAGACGCTCGACGTCGTCGACGGAAAGACCCTAGAGGTGATCAAACGAATTCCTCTGAGCGGAGGAGTCCCCAACCTAATTGGGCTGACTCCTGACGGGCGATGGATCTATGTGGCGTTGAGATCTTCGTGGGACGACTTGTCAAATTTTCCCCAGATCAAGGCCCGAGACAACGGCGGCGTCGATGTGATTGACACCAGCACGCTTCAGCTCGTTAAGACGATCCCGATCAAAGGCGGCATACACGACCTGAATGTCACCCCGGACGGCAAGTACGTGGTGGGCGGGGTCACCAGAGACATCCCGCTAAACATGATGCACGTGATCGATACGCGGACCAACGAGGTCGCTTGGTCGCTTCCGATGAAACCTTCGCCCTCTCCGATGGCGATAGCCGCGAATCCCGACGGTTCGACCAAGTGGATATTGGCTCAAGTGGGCGGTGAATTTAACGGATTTGCGGTCGTAGATTTTGCAACGCGCGAGGAAATCAAGCGCATCAAGAATCCGGACATAGCCCCGGAGCAGCAGAACCACTCCGGACCACCCTCCGCTTCTCACGGCATTGCCGTCACCTCGGATCAAAAAACGCTGTTGGTCAACAGCAGGATGAACAGCGCCCTCTACGCGTATTCGCTACCTGACTTGAAACTGCTTGGAGGAGCCGCTCTGAGCGGGAAGGGTGCGAGCTGGCTGACGATCACGCCCGACGACAAGACGGCCTACGTGGCGAATGAACAGTCGAATAACGTCTCGGTTGTCGATATCAAATCTATGAAAGAAATCGCCCGTATCCCCGTCGGCTTCGTGCCGGCGCGAAACATCACCTGGATACTCCCCTAGCGGCGACGGTCTATGGTTATTTCAGCTTCTTAGTAGAAGGCGGATTGTCTCTTAGAATCGCCGTTGGCAGGCATTCGGCGTGTCTGCGATGGCGGTAAGCGAGTTCCGATCGATCTGCGACAGTGCGCTCATGCGTAGTTCCTTTCCCCAAGGTTGAGGACTCTCTTCGTTCGACGGACGACTGACCCCACGACTGCTTCCATACTCTTCAGCGGATTCTAGTGAAAATTTCCCGGAATTCTTCCGCCCGCTGACGTGGAATACTTGGCCGGAGATTCCTCTAAGGCGCGTCGCCTCCTCGGCTGGCGGAATCACATATCGTGGACCGACTTGGTCAAGGAAATGGTGGAAGCGGACTACGAACGAACGGCGCGTGAGGTAAACGTTGAAGAACAAACTGCTCGCGCCGTCATGGGATGACCCGCCAGTCTGTTCCTAGAATTACCGGTTAACCGAAATTTGGCCAGAGATCCGACCCGGATCTACGAAGGTATAGCCAAGATCGCGCAATCCCTCGACGTACTTGCGCACATCCGCGAGCGGAACGGTGTTGGGATGTATGAATCCCGCCGCGAGGCAGCCCTGGCACACGAGAAGTTCTTTGGCTCGCGCGAGTTGATCGGCGACAGTCATCTTGCCATCGAGTGAAACATAGCCGAGGTCATCTGGGAGCAGCACGGCGCCATACTGGTCGCGCTTGAGGACCCATGGCAACCAACCCACGGGACGGCGTCGCTCCCATGCGACTGAAAAGAATTCCGAAACGGCACGGTAGTCTGCCGGAGAGGCGGAGTAATGGGGCGTTTCCCAGATGTGTGGGTGCAGGCCGAGAGCGGTTAAATCCGCCAGACCCTCTGAGACATTGGTGTGCATCCACGCAACGGAATCAGAGGAGAGCGGAGCGTTGCGATCAATGTCCCAAAACTCATAGCCTTCGACGTTGTCAGATGAACAGCAATGATGCAGGCCGTGCAAGACGGTAGTGCCGCCCTGTTGTTCGGCCCGGCGAAGTAGGTCCAGCAATTCGTGGTTGTCGGCCAGAGGGCGGATCGCTTTCCCTTTAATGCGCAAGTCTGGAATAACGCCGATGCCGTACGGGACGTGCGTCGCCGCTAAATAGTGGACGATGCTATCCAGCTGCCGGTAGGGTGTGAGCGCAGACACGTCTTCCAGTCGCAGCATCGCCTGCGGACGCGCAGGTAGCGGCTGCGCGCCGATGAACTGCGCAATGGCGTCACAAACCGTGAGCATCGCGCCGCGCCACGCCGCTTCGCCCGAATCGAATGAAATCTCGCCGTTCACGAAGAGCGCATCGCCGTCTTGAACGACATACGGGAACGCGGTCTTATCCGCCAGCGCGTAGTCGGCCACAAGGCGCGCCGGCTCGTGAATCCTGAAATCGAGAAAATCAGGCAGGGGGCAAGGAAACTTTTGTCCTTTGTAGCGCACCGCCGTATTAGGCGGCGCGACGATATCATTCCCGCCCACCGTGTGTTGGAAGGCGACTCCCGCCTCGCGCAAAGTCGCCAGGTGATACCGCGACACGATCAAATGATGCGCGCGGCGCAACTGAGCTAATGCATCGGGCGATGGCGGAGCATTTCCGTTCAGGCCTAGATAAACCACAGCGGCAGCGAATTGTGTTTTCTCAGGGGAAGCGGCATCAACGTATTGCCACGACGTTTGCTCGGCAAAATGGCGCAAACCGATTGCCACCTGCTGCGCGCGCGCCTCGACGAAGGCTTCGTTCCCAGGCAAATGATCGACAAGTACAAGAATGGGGCCTGGGCTGTTGGGCAAAACGAGCGGAGCGGTTTCGACCGGCGTCGACGTGATGCTCTTCGAACAGCCTTGAGCTGACTGGAGTAAGGCGGTAAGCGCCAGCGCAAGGATGAGACGTTCCTTTTTGTTCACACCCGGTCCCGGTTCGCTCCGAGCCGCGCCACCCATTGAGCCCGCCTTCGCAATGGGCATCTAGGATATCCTCCTCGCCAATCTTACATGCCCATGACGCCATTATCTTTTGACTTTTCTTGGCCTGCCATGTACACTTAAGTGTTTGAGTCCACTACACTTACACAGTCTATTTTGGAACGTAAATCCTGAAGATTTCGATCACCAAGTCTTCCCCACCTACACCATCGGGCGCATCCTCGAATACGGCGACCGAGACGCGATCGAGTGGATGAACGGTTCGTTCACCAAAGCTCAGATCGCGGTCGTTATACGAACAGAACGCAGACTTTCCCGCCGCTCGGCGAATTTCTGGGCTCTAGTCTATGACCTCTCGCCGAATGAGGTCGCGGCACTAAAGCTCGAATCTTAACGGTCGCTCGTTTACCCTTCAACCGGAACTGAAGAGCCTGCCGCGATGAACGGTAAGGAATCAGTGTGGCATCGGGCGGTTGTGGATCCAGGCGTCGAGCAGACGCTCCGCGATCTTCAACAGCTTCCGTCTCTGACACACTTCTATCTTGCGGAGGGGACAGGGCTAGCGCTCCAGCTCGGTCATCGCCGCTCGCTTGATCTTGACTTCTTCATCGGAGAAGACCTCGATGAGGCCTATCTAGTTCAGAAGTTGCAGGACCTCGAAAAATTCGCTTTGGTTGCTGAAGCGCCCGGCACCATCCACGCGAATATTCGTCAGACTAAAGTCAGTCTCATTGCTTACGATTACCCGGTGCTCTTTCCGTTTCTATCGTTTCTTGGAACCAGGGTTGCCGACCCGCGTGATATCGGCTGCATGAAGATCAGCGCCATCCCCAGCCGAGGGACGAAGCGCGATTTCGTGGACCTATACGCCGTATGCCGGCAGATCGGATTAAGGCAGCTTCTTGACTGGTTTCACGAGAAATTTGCGAAGACGAACTATAGCAAGGTTCATGTGTTGAAATCACTGACTTACTTCGAAAACGCCGACCAGGAACCCATGCGGCATATGCTGGTCCCCGTCTCTTGGGAGAAGGTAAAGGCGTTCCTTGCAACGGAGGTTCCCAGCTTGCTCTGAGCTTACGGGTCGGGGCGTAAGAGTCATTGGGGGGACTCGACGCCCGCGGAGGGATAGGCTTGAAAACTCTTGCCGGCGAGGGCCGAGAGCATGCCAGCGCCAAGGAAGAGATCTTTGAGGACCTTCGCGAGAGCCCCTCTCCCGCAAATTGGCCAGGCACAAACCGAAGCAGAACCTCGAAGCATGCGCCCACATGCTTTCATGGCCTGTATAACCCGTGTGGACCGCCGGCGATCGAGGCACGATTCGCACAGAACCGACGAGTTGCCTGCCTGGTACGCGCGCCGCAGAATCCCGCGCAGGCTGCCGCGCGAGGTCGGGACGCTTTCATAGACAATTCCTCCGCCCGAACACACAATTTCGAAGCCGGCCTGGCGCGCGCGACGGAAAAAGTGCGCGTCCTCACCACCCGTCAGAGAGAATCGCTCATCGAACGCGCGCACCGTGTTCACGACTCTTCTCGTAATCAGCACATTCCCAGTGCTGCACGTCTCAACGGAATATCCGGTCGCATAGACGTGCCTGCTAAAGAAGGTCCCGTCTTTGATCCACTCCGGAACGCCCGCCGCGTAGCTTGGCAAGATTGGCCCACAGACAACATCAGCCTTGAAACAGGCTCTGGTCCAGAGAAGCTCATCGAGCCATCGCGACGTGGGGAATTCATCGTCGTCGATGAACGCAATGTAGTCGGGATCCTTCGCTTCCACCAGGGCGCGGTTCCTAGCCTGTGCGACACCCCTGCGGGATTCGACCACGTACTTCATATCCCAGGGCAGTTTGACTTCCCTGCAAGACTCCTCCCCTGTTCGCTCGGCATCGTTATCCACGACGACAACGTTGATGTCAGGCGCAGGCATTTTGTCGAATTTCAAATCCGCCAGGCCTGCAAGGAGCCGACGTAGAAGTTCGCGGCGCCGGTATGTGGTGATGCAAATGCCCACGCTTACCTTCTTTCGATCATTTTTGTCGAGAAGCAACATCACTACTCCACGGCTGGGAATTAAGAGCGATTTTGTCTCTTTCCAAGAAGCAACTGAACGCACGCTTACGCCGAACCTGAGGTGACCATAATTACAGTGAAAATCGCCCTGTTGCGCTATCCACATAAATATAATCCCGCGGCTGCGCCCGGATTGGCCAGAGAGATGGTCGGGCCTGCTGGCATCCCCGGAGGCGGCATTTTTCGCATTGTTTCCGGCGCAGCCGCGAAACTGTAGCGGGCGAAGCAAATTTCTGCAGCCCAGACACATGCGCCTGAGCCGCGCAGACACAGTGTGTTAGTGAACTCTACTCGGAGCAGGGCAATGGTCGCCTGTTGCGTTCGGACAGCACAGGAGACTTAGCTTGAGCACGCTAACTCTGCTCAAATGCGTTTGCCCTTTAGTCCTAGATTGCAGGTATTGACACAAATTACAGGGCGGAACCGTGGCTCGTGAGATTGAGCGAAGTTTGGCCATTCGCGACGCAACGAGGAATTCGACTTAGTGATTTCACTTGATCTGCAGAACTGCTCGCTCTTTCATTTCGGCGGGCCTTGATTGGCTAAATCCAAGTAAATCTTTCCATTGGAAACAAGAAATTCACGTGCCTGCGGGCGCCGCAGCATTGTGAAGTGTCAGCGTGTGAGCGGCTTACGCTTTTTGGTTTGCATGGACATAGACGTGCACCGAAGAAAACGAGAGCTTGAGAGATCGCGAAGTTTCTAATTGTCGCGGGGGGAGAATTGAAAGATACGACCTGAACTTGATCGGGCTTCTTGTGTCGGCGCCGCAGAATGCGGCTGACACAGCGTTGTTTGCCTCTGGTTTCCCCCGGCTCCACAACCCGCAGAACACCCCGCCCCTTTGGACTGAACACCCGCCCAGACTAGGTTTCAGAGCGATTGGTTGGAAACACCAGCGGGGCGCCGAACCGTAGTGTAAGAGCAAGATTGAGAGCGCGAGCAAATCTGCTTCAGGAGTCACGAGCGAATGAGCATGACACCCAGTCAAAAGTACGCAGCGCCTGTTCCCAAGTGGCGTGAGCGGCTTCATGCGCTGCACAATGCCCCGCCCCTTTTCCGAATGGTGTGGGAGGCCTCGCCCCTGGCGGTTACCTTCAGCATCGTCCTCCGGCTGCTCGTTGCGGTGATACCTGTTGCGCTGCTGGCCGTAACGCGGGTGATCATCGATTCCATTTACGACCTCACGTCACAACACCACGCGCTGCCGGGATATTTCTGGTGGTTGGTCGCTCTTGAGTTCGGCATTGCTAGTCTGGCCACGATTCTTGGACGGCTTACGGGTTTTTGCGACACGGTGCTGGCCGACAAGTACACCCGCCATGTGAGCACGCGGATCATGGAGCACGCCTCGCGGCTTGACCTGACGCGGTTCGAAGACCCCTCGTTTTTCGACAAGATGGAGCGCGCGCGGGTGCAAGGCACCGACCGCGTAATGATGATTCAGATGACAGGGCAACTGATCCAGCAGGGGATCACAACGGCCAGTCTCGCAGCTGGAATCCTTTTCTATTCCCCGTGGATTCTGCTTTTCCTGTGTGTCTGCGTGCTACCCGCGTTTCTCGGTGAGACGCACTTTGCATTTCTGGGCTATTCCCTGAATTTCGAGCAAACGCCTACTAAGCGCCTGATGGAATACTTCCGGGTTCTCGCCGGCAGCAAAGAAAGCGCCAAGGAACTGAAGCTCTTCCGGCTCGGCCCCTTCCTGGTTCGGCGATACAAAACCCTATCCGACGAATTGCATCGGCAGACCGTCGAACTGGCGAAGCGCAAGCTTTTCTTTGGCGGGCTTTTGACCGTCCTCGGCACGGTCGGCTACTACGGAACATATGCGTACGTGATCTATGAAACCGTGCACGGCGCGTTGACACTCGGCCAACTGACGTTCCTCGCCGGAGCCATTGCGGGCGCCAGCACCAATATTCAGTCGTTCTTCACTACGTTTTCCGGCATTGCCGATCAGGCACTCTTCATGACGGACTTGCTGGATTTCTTCTCCGTCAGGCCGCAGATCGTGTCCAAGCCTGGAGCGTTCGTCGCTCCGCGCCCTATTCGCCGCGGAATCGAGTTTCAGGGCGTTTGGTTCGCGTACCCGGGCAATCAAAACCCGGTCCTGCGGGACATCAATTTTCGCATTGATCCTCACGAGCGCATTGCGCTCGTCGGCGAGAACGGCCAGGGCAAAACGACGATTGCGAAGCTTCTGACGCGTTTGTACGACCCCACCGCTGGGCGGATCCTAGTCGATGGCGTCGACCTCCGGGAATACGACATGGAGGACTGGTGGAATGAAATTGGCGTGATTTTTCAAGATTTCGTCCGCTACGACATGACGGCCACGGAGAACATCGGAGTGGGCCGCATCGGCGTTCTAAGCAATCGTTACCACATCCAAGTCGCCGCCATGAAAAGCTTCGCGGACCGTGTCATCCGAAAGCTGCCAAAAGGTTATCAGCAATTGCTTGGCACGCGTTTCGAAGGAGGCGTCGACCTCTCCGGCGGCGAGTGGCAGAAGATTGCCCTCGCGCGGGCGCACCTGCGAGATGCGCAGGTCTTGATTCTGGACGAGCCGACGGCGTCGCTCGACGCGCGATCAGAGCGCGAAGTGTTCGAACGGTTTGCGGACCTAACGCAGGACAAGATGACGCTTCTTATTTCCCACCGATTTTCCACCGTTCGAATGGCGGATCGCATTCTCGTTCTGGAGGGTGGCAGGATTGCTGAAGAGGGACCGCACGACCGGCTTGTTCGGGACGGCGGGCGATACGCGGAGATGTTCGAGTGGCAGGCGGCGGGCTATCGATGAGCAAGTGAATTACTGAGGGCGGGCCATGGGGACAACACAACAATCGTCTTTAGATCTGGAAAGCATACTTTCACTAGTGGCGGCGTCTCAGCCCGTCCCGGACATCGACACGGAAGCTCCGCCGTCTGTGGAGCAGGCGCCGTGCGATGGCCCAATCGGACGCGCTCTTCGAGAGGCTCTGCAATGGGAGACCGTCGAGCCGGAAATTTTGCAAAAAACTCTCGACGCACGGTGGCGAATCACAGCGGAACGGATCAGCACGGCGATCCAAAACGCGCAAAGGCGATCGCAAATTCACGGAGCCTCGCGGGGCAGCTTCAAGATCATTTCGGATAATCTCCCCATTTTGAGGCAGGCCTTGCTCGAAGCGCGTACAGGAATACAGGACTCTCGCAAGCTGCCCCACGTAAGAATCTCGGGGACGAAATTGTCGGTTCCGCGCTCATTCGAACTTGCCGCTGTTTTCCTCCGAAATGCCGAATACCAGTTTGATGACGAGCTGTGCGCGCGGTTTCTCGTCGCTGTTCAAGAAAAAATACCTCTTCAGATGGCTGAAATCTGGAATCTGAGGGCTTTCTTGGCGTTCGCGCTGCTCGAGCAGATCGGTAACGAGCTTTCGCGGCTCGCTTTTCGTGTCCGTGACAGCGCCTCCGACTCGAGGTCGGCGTTTGAACCGATCTCAAGCCGCCTCGCCTGCCTGGTGAACAGTTTGCTCCGAGTCTTTAGTTTGGAGCTCAAGCCGTTTTTTCAGCAGGTTTGCGAAACGGAAAGAATCTTGCGTTCGGATCCTCAGGGCGCCTACGCGTTGATGGATAACGACAGCTGCGAAGTCTATCGCGCTGCCGTGGCGGAGTTCGCAAGCCGCTCCCGTTGCGCGGAACCCGACGTTGCGAGGAAAGCAGTCGAGTTAGCCACGCTCGCCCAGCAAAGATCCTCGTCCCGTGAGAGAGCGCACGAACGGTGGACTCATGTCGGCTACTACCTTGTCGATGCAGGCCAGGCTGCGCTCAAAAAAGAAATCAGACATCGTGCTTCGCTGCTTTCGCGGGTGCGGACTGACTTCCTGAAATGGCCCCATTTTTTCTATTTTATCGGCATCGAACTGATTACCCTCGCAGTCATCGCTCTGCTTTTCAGTTTTCTGCATGTAAAACTCACTGGCCTCGTGGCCATGGCACTCTTCTTGCTTCCCGCCGCTGAATGTGCAGTCGCAACGATGAATCTGATAGCGACGCGGCTGTTTCGCCCTAGAAAGCTGCCAAAGCTCGACTTCTCGAAAGGTATTCCGGCCGACTGCGCGACCGTGGTCGCCGTTCCTGCTTTACTGACCGGCGAAGACCAGGTGCGACTAGCCGTGCGAGGCCTCGAGATCCGGTTTCTCGCGAATCAGGACCGCAATCTCCATTTTGCTCTACTCACTGATTTGCCGGATTCCGATTGTCAATTCGATGACAAAGAGCCCCTGGCCGCGCTCTGCTCGGAGTTGATCCGAGGCCTCAACAAGAAATACGGCGGCGAGAACCAGGGAGGATTTTTTCACTTCCACCGGCACCGCAGCTACAACGCGTCCGAAGGCATTTGGATGGGCTGGGAAAGGAAGCGCGGCAAGCTGCTCGACTTCAACCGCTTTTTGCTGAACGATAAGGATAAGTTTCCCCTGAAAATCGGGGATTTGTCTCGCCTGAATAACATTCGTCACGTCATTACGCTGGACCTCGACACCCAGTTGCCTCCCGGTGCGGCACGCCGTCTTGTTGGAGCTTTGGCACATCCGCTGAACCGCGCTGTAATCGACCCTGCGACCAATACTGTGGTCGACGGCTACGGAATTCTCCAGCCGCGTATCGACATCTGCATCAAATCGTCAAGCCGGTCGCGCTTCGCCTCGTTGCTATCGGGCGATACCGGTTTTGACATCTACACGCGAGCAGTCTCCGACGTATACCAGGATCTCTTTGGGGAAGGAATTTTCACAGGCAAAGGGATCTACGAGGTCGAAACCTTCCAGAAAGTGCTCGAACACAGGTTGCCGCGCAATTTAGTTCTGAGTCACGACTTGATCGAAGGGTGCTACGCGCGTACTGGGCTGGTTTCGGATATTGCGGTCATCGACGATTACCCTTCCCACTTCAGCGCTTTCAGCCAACGGAAACACCGCTGGGTCCGTGGCGACTGGCAGATCATCTTCGGCTTGCTGCCATGGATGCCGAACGACTCCGGCCGGATGGTCCGCAATCCACTCAGCCAGATCTCTCGTTGGAAGATACTCGACAATCTCCGCCGCAGCCTGATGGATGTCGCGACCCTATTCATGTTCCTGTGCGGTTGGCTGCTTTTGCCGCGCCAATCGGTCGCTTGGACTCTGGCGGCCCTCGCGCTGATGTTATTCCCGACCTACTTCGACTTTATCTTTTCGATGCTGACCGCCGGGAAGGCGTTTTTCAGGCCCGACTTCTGGAGAAGCTTAGTCTCGGATTTCGCCGCCGCAAACGCCAGGATTTTTGTCCGACTGGCGTTTCTGCTTCAGCAGAGCCTGATCAATGTGGACGCGGTTGTGCGCGCCATCGTCCGCCTGAAGTTCACTCATAAGAAACTCCTGGAATGGGAAACGGCCGCCGACGCGGAGAGGAGTTCCAAAGGAACGAATCTCGCGGATTTCTATCTGAAATCCAGCCTGTTGATTTCGTCGGCGATTAGCGGGGCCCTTTTCATCCTTCATGTCCCTTCACTCGCCATTGCTTCGCCAATCCTCCAACTCTGGGGATCATCGATCTTGATTTGCAAATGGCTGAACCGGCCGCAACGCCCCCTCGCGAGCCAGATCAAGAGCAAAGATCGCACCTCGATCCGGCACATGTCCTTGCGCACTTGGCGATTTTTCCGCCAGTTTAGCAATCAGGAGGAGAACTGGCTGGTTCCCGACATCGTTCAAGAGACGCCTCCGCTCGTCGCGCACCGCATTTCGCCAACGAATCTGGGATTGCTTCTGAACGCGCGACAGGCCGCGCATGATTTGGGCTACATGACCGTTCAGGAATTTGTTCAGGACACCGAGTACGTACTTGAAACGTTCGCCCGGATGCCAAAATGCGGGGGCCAGCTCTACAACTGGTACACCACGGACACGCTCGATCCGGTTGAACCGCTCTTCATCTCAACCGTGGACAACGGCAATTTGCTGTGTAGCTTGTGGACGTTGAAACAAGGATGTCTGGAGATGATCCAGCAGCCCCTTTTCCGTTCCGAGTTGTGGGAAGGAATTCGCGATCACGTAAATCAAGTGATCGCAGCGATGGCGCAGCCCGAGACGGACCCCAAGATAGTCCGGGCAGTGCACGAATTGAAGCGGCGGATCGACAAATTCGCGTCCTCCGGCTGGAGCGAGCTGGGGCCCCTTCACACAATCGAAATTGACGCCATGATGCTTCTCGGCCGAATGTCGAGGGGCGGAGCGACCGAAGAGGCGGTTTGGTGGGCGAAGGAACTGTCCATTCGCCTGACGAATTTCGGGCAAATGCTGGATGATTTCGCGCCCTGGCTCCGCGGGCAATTTGCGCCTTTGCCGCCGGAACTAGAGGCCGAGGGATTTCTGGAAAAGCTCACCTTAGAATCGATCCCGCGTTTGTACCGGGAAATCAGCGGGAAGCTCTCCGCATCTTCTGCAGGGGCATCTGATGGCGCTGCCGAAGGTTCGCCGACAAACCTGCGCGCTGCGCTAGCGCTAGAGAGATCAGCGCGGATCGCTGGCGATCTGGTGACCCGCTTGAGCGCTCTCGCCGCGGCTTCCGAAAGCGCCGCCGACGAAATGGATTTCAGCTTTCTCTACGTTCCCAAGAAAAAAACGTTCTCGATTGGGTACGAGCAGCGAGAAGCCGCTCTGAGCAAATACGACTATGATTTGCTGGCCTCAGAGGCGCGCGCGGCGGTGTTTGTCGCCGTGGCAAAGGGCGAGGCACCGCAGGAAAGCTGGTTCCACCTGAAGAGGTCGTACCGTTCTCACAAGCGCGAGGACGTGCTTCTCTCGTGGACCGGAACCACTTTTGAATATCTGATGCCGTGCCTCTGGATCAAAGCCTTCCCGAATACCCTCCTCGAGCGCAGCGCCCGAGCAGCCGTTCGCGCCCAGCAGAAGTTTGCCAAGGAACACGCGATTCCGTGGGGCATTTCCGAGTCTTCTTGTAACGAGCGTAACCCCGACGGGCACTATCGCTACCACGCGTTTGGTGTTCCCGGGCTGGCCATTCATCGGGACGATTGCTCGGGCGACCTCGTCGTCGCGCCCTATGCTACCTTCCTCGGTCTTCTCGTCGATCCTTTGGGAGCGGTGAAGAACCTGCGAAGAATGGAGGAGTTGGGCTGGCTCTCGACTTATGGGTTTTACGAAGCGTCCGACTTTACCCCGAAGCGCGTGAGCAGCGGACTCAATCACGCCGTTGTGCGCAACTGGATGGCGCACCATCAGGCCATGAGCCTGGTCGCTGCGGCAAACGTGCTCTGCGACTCAGCGATGCAGCGGCGATTCCACGCCGAACCGAGAGTGGCCGCGACCGAAAGGCTGCTGCACGAAAGGCAGCCCCGAACCGTGCCCTACGAAGAGGATGGAGAAGCGGCGTCGGAATCCACCTCTGCGCTTCTCAATTTTGTGCAGATTCAGAATCCGGGGTTTCGCGATCTCGTGCCGAAGTTATTGTGAGCAGCAACAGCTGGCAGGCTCGCTTCCGTGCAGGCACACTCATCGTGTGCGTGATTCTCGCCTGTCCGGCTGGAGACGTTTTTCCGCTGCCCGCTAAGCCATCGTCGCAACCGCTTCCGCAATCCGCATTACGCGATGAAACAATCGTCGTCGATCCTGCGGCGCCGGGACATCCTTTCCCGCATTTCTGGGAGCAAATGTTCGGTTCCGGCAGGGCCATCTTGAGCCTCCGCGACAGCTACCGGCGCGACTTGCGCGAGGTCAAGCAAGCCACCGATTTCCAATATCTCCGCTTCCACGCGATTTTGCACGATGAAGTGGGCGTGTACGATGAGGATGACCAGGGAAATCCTGTCTACAATTTTTCTTACGTTGACCAAATCTATGATGGATTGCTCGCAAATGGCGTGCGTCCCTTTGTCGAACTGAGTTTCATGCCGACTAAATTGGCCGCCAGCCAAGCCGTCCATTCCTTCTGGTACAAGCCAATCGTTTCACCTCCCAAATCATGGGAAAGGTGGGGCGGCTTGATCTCTCATTTCGCTCAGCACCTCGTGGATCGGTACGGAATCGACGAAGTCTCCCGCTGGTACTTCGAGGTCTGGAACGAACCGAATCTGGATTTCTGGGCTGGCGATCCGAAGGAGGAAACCTACTACCATCTGTATGACGTGACGGCACGGGCGTTGAAGGCGGTCAGTCCGCGGCTCCGGGTTGGCGGACCGTCCACAGCGCAGGCGGCCTGGGTCGATCGCTTCATTCGGCACTGCGCGGAGAACCACATTCCCGTCGATTTCGTTTCAAGCCACGTCTATGCGAACGATACCGCGCAAGACGTCTTCGGCAGCACCGAAACGATTTCGCGCAATCAGATGGTTTGCCGGGCCGTGCACAGAGTTCACAAGCAAGTCGCCGAATCTGCTCTGCCCAAACTTCCAATCGTCTGGAGCGAGTACAACGCAAGCTATAAAAACGAGCCCGACGTAACCGATTCGACCTTCATGGGCCCATGGCTTGCCGACACGATCCGCCAGTGCGACGGCCTCGTCGAAATGCTGTCCTACTGGACGTTTTCCGACGTCTTCGAAGAGCAGCGAGTCGTGAAGCAGCCATTCTATGGGGGTTATGGGCTCATCGCGGCAGGAGGATTGCCGAAGCCGGCGTTCAACGCCTTCAAGCTGCTTCATATGCTTGGGGACGCGCGGCTAAACAATCCCTCAACGTCGGCGCTGGTAACACGCCGTCGTGACGGCACTCTCGTGCTGGCAGCTTGGAATTTGTTCTTACCAGAGGAGCGGGGAAAGGCGAAAACGGTCACGATCGAGCTCGCGGGCTCCGCACCTGCCCACACCGCGCTTGTCCATCGGCTGGACATGACGCATGGGTCGCTCATGCCAAGCTATCGCGCCATGGGCAGCCCGACGAATCCAACCGCGCAGCAAATCGCCGAGCTGCGCCGAGTGGCAAGCTTGCCGCCCCCTGAACAGATACCCCCAAAGGGCCACGAATTCACCCTCACACTGCCTCCGCACGGACTGGCCCTGATCGAGCTGAAGTAGGGCGCATTTTTGCCGTCCAGCACGCCGAGCCTAAGCAGAACTATTTGGCACACTCTCTTGGTAGGCCTTGAATCCTGCGCGTTCCATTCCCCGCTGAGCTTCCGGGTTCTTCATGAATGTCTTCCACACGAATTCGGTCCGCGCATTCTCCGCCATGAGCATCGTAATTCCCACATCAATGCCCACGACGTCCGTGTCATACCAGTTCGTGATTGGATTGAACGCATCTACGAATCCGTATTGCGTCCACGCGCGCTGTCCGAACTTGTCCTTGATCGTTTTCAGAACTCCCAAGGTGTCCTGCGGCAAAAACGGCAGCGAGCCACCGGCTGCGCAAGGGACGACGCTTCCGTCAATCGGGCCGATGGCCGGCGGACCTCCCCAGACGACATAGCCTTTTGCGGAATCGGAAGCGGTGATGCCCCACAAACTGTCGCTGTAGTCGGGAAACTGTTTGGCCAAGTCGATGCAGAAGCGGCGATGGGCCTCCGTCGCCTTCGTGGAATTCTGAAAATAGTCGGCAAATTGGTCGCGCTTGCCTCGAAAATCAAACCACGCCTGCGAGTACTGATGGATGAAAAGCGGCGCGAACGAACCGATATAGCGAATGCCGTCGTACTCGAAGGTGAGCCGTTTCCATGCGGTCCATGTCTCCGCCGGCAGCGGATGAGTGAACGAGCCCATGCCGAGGAGATACATCATCATCAATTCGCTGTACCGGTCCCAGCGGTACTGCAGAAAGCCTGATTCGGGCGTCCATCCGTGGGGAAGGATCCGCGTATCCTCGGAAAGCCATGTCCAGTCGATGCGATTGAAAATCTCATACGCCAGCAGGCTGATCTCTGAGTGAGGGAAGTGCTGGCGGCAGGTCAGAATTCCGCACAACAGGATCGCCGTATCGACGGAGGAAACCTCCGAATCCCACAGACGTTCGCCGGTATTAATGTTGGCCCAATGGTAGAAGAACCCGCGGTGATTGGGCATCTTCTTCCATAGGAACCGTAACGTGTTGGCGATTCGCGTCCGCGCTTCGGCGTGGGTCAAGTACCCGCGCTGATCGCCGATGCAAAGCGCGGTCAGGCCAAATCCGGTTGCTGCGATGCTCCCGAGATCGCTGCGGTCTGGTTTAGTGACGTTGCATCGGTCTCGAATGATTCCTGTCTCTGGATTCGTTTGCTCCCAGAAATACCGGAAGTTCGCGTGCTCCAAGTCTTCCAGGAATTTGTCGTCGGCCTCCGAAAACGGTCCGTCGTTAACTGTCGCAGGAGGCTGAGGGGCGTCCGCATGCCCCTGCCACGTCCCATGCAGAATTGGATTCTCGGCAAGCGGGAGCAGGGCGGCTGCACCAACGGCTTGCCTCAGAAACTCACGCCGTTCGAAGGTCTTCGGCTTCACGGGACCAGTTCCTACCAGAATTTAGATGCTTCCAGCGGCTCTACTGAAACCACCCCTGGTGGATGTACTGTATTGCGCCGGCTCGCGCTCGCCCTGCTAAAATTCCTGTATGGGAGCGGCTGCGCTTGTGCGCCTGAGTTCTGAGGGGCAGCCCGCCAGAATCGATGAGGCTAATCCACAGTGACGGAAGGGCTTGGCTTCGGACTGTCGTCATCACGGCGGCGTCCGTTGCCCTGGTTGCCTCTGTATCTGTCGTCGTTGCCTCGCGTTACCGTCCCCGCACTGTTTATCTAATCGGTGCCGTAGTCCAGCAAAATGACGACGCGAGAAAGCAGACGCCTGTGACCGATGTCCAGGTGGCTGTCGGGGATGGGCAGGACGCTGCGAGCGCCAAAACCGATACTTCCGGATATTTCAAACTGAAGATGAAGCCGCGCTGGCGGCCTGGCCAAATCGTCACACTCGAGTTCCGTAATCCAAACTATAAGCCCCTCGACATGAAGACCGTCGTTGGAGACGAGCCCTACGTCGTCCATATGGTGCCCCTTCAAACGGGCGAAGGGGCGGCGCCCGAGCGCCCTGCCGTTAAGGTCACAAACGTGCTAGTCAGATATTCGACCGAGACAACGGCGGAAGTGAATGTCGGAAGCGAAGTCAAGACATTTCAAGTGCCGAACAAAGGTGACGTCCCTTGCGAGAAGCGACCTCCCTGCTCACCTGACGATAAATGGAGGGCGGCGATTGGCTCAGAGTCGCTGGACGCCGGCCAGGGCAACGTCTTTGAAAATGCGCGCGTTTTCTGTATCGCCGGACCTTGCCCGTTCACGAAGATCGAAAGCGACAATTTCTCACGCGGAGGACGGCAGATCTCAGTTTCCGTCCGCAATTGGTCCGATACGACCACGTTCATGTTTCAGGCGGAGGTATTGCGGCAGCAGGTGAGCGACATCATTCGGGAAACCTACCCTGTAATTTTCGGCCAGACGTTCAATTTCAGTTTGCCCGCGGCAGCCGAGGGACCGAGCCTCGAAGCCGAGTTGGACGGCGCGGCCATCACTTTTCCACTCGGCCCGACGGGGGCGGTCAGCTGGGCTGCGTGCGACATCATGCTGGGCAAGAATCATTCCAAGAGCTACCGTTGCGAAGTGAAGCATGGCTATGCGTTTCCGCAAGCCGTGGGGCAAAGCATGTTTCGTGCAGTCGGTTATCTTTGCTGGATTTTGTTGCTCGCGGCGGTCATTGCGGTATGTCCTTCGAACGACGCCGCTGGCAATCCCGCACCAGCCCCGAGCCTGAAAGAGGAGGGCTTCCAGTCCTTGGCCGATGTTGTGGATTACATAACCGCGGATTGGGGGCGCTTGACCCGCTCCATGACGGACTGCGCCACTTTCGAGGATAGCAAGTCCGAGGGAGAACCGGTCCTCTACCTTCCCGCCGGCGTGGCGCCTTCCGCGAGTTTGGTCGAAATGCAGAAACGCTGCGCCGTTCGAATCGCAAGTCTGCCCGCCGACATGAACAGGATCAGCAGTCAACAAGCTATCCAAATCAAGGACCACGGATTGCTCTACCTCGAACATCCGTACGTCGTGCCGGGCGGGCAGTTCAACGAAATGTACGGCTGGGACAGCTATTTCATCATCCGCGGATTGCTCCGAAGCGGCCGCACCGACCTCGCGAAGGGAATGGTCGAAAATTTCTTCTACGAAATCGAGCACTACGGCGGCGTCTTGAATGCCAATCGCTCGTACTACCTCGGCCGTTCGCAGCCTCCGTTTCTGAGCTCCATGATTTTGGCTGTTTACGTTGCGCAGCAGGCTGCCGGAGCGGCGAATCTCAAATGGATCGAGCGGGCCTACCCCTACGCCGTCAAGGATTACGAGCAGTGGACGCGGGAGCCGCATCTCGCTGGAGACACGGGGCTCTCTCGCTACTTTGATGAAGGCGAAGGCCCTGTGCCCGAAATCACGGGAGATCCGAGCAACTACTATCGGGGCGTGGCGCATTACTTCCTGATCCACGAAGGTGTGGACAGCCCGCACCTGGTTCGAATTGATGTGAAGCATCCGCCGGATTCTGTCCTGGGACCCATGTTTCAAGTTTATATGTGCGATTCCTCATCCGCCGAATTTCGAAAGGACAGCTGCGGGTCTGCCGACCGCGTCGCCCTCGCGCCGGATGCCTACAAGGGTGACCGGAGCATGCGGGAGTCCGGCTTCG
>Ga0307479_10000100_pt1 | contig 87279 bp, 61 predicted proteins | sample atmos_gasesECM4C_FD_203743 | JGI IMG/M metagenome (GOLD analysis project Ga0307479, IMG submission 203743) | Hardwood forest soil microbial communities from Morgan-Monroe State Forest, Indiana, United States - atmos_gasesECM4C_515 | ecosystem: Environmental > Terrestrial > Soil > Temperate... | reverse complement strand
GCCGCCTTTCGCTGGCGATTGCTTGCGCAGCTCTTGCGATGTTTATCGTGTTGAGCGGGTGCAGCAGCGCCGAGAAGGAAAAAGAGCCGGTCGCAGCCGTGCAGACGACGCCCGCACAGCGTTCGCCGATCTCACAGACCATCTCGGCCGAAGCGGTCGTCTTCCCGATTCAACAATCCACCGTAGCGCCTAAGATCACCTCGACAATTTTGGAATTCAAAGTGCAACGCGGGGATCGGGTGAAAAAGGGCCAACTGCTGGTGGTTCTGGAGAACAAGGATCTCGATGCCGCGGCGAAAGCGACCAAGGGAGACTTCGAACAGGCCGATGCGGGCTACATCACCACCGTCGAAGCGAGTCTTCCACAACAAATCCAAAAAGCCGAGCTCGATGCGGTAGCCGCGAAAGCCGCATTTGACGCGCAGCAGTCGGTCTACGACAGCCGCAAGGAACTCTTTCAGCAAGGCGCTCTTCCGCGGCGCGATCTGGATTCCGCGGAAGTTGCCTTGGCCCAGGCGCGCAGCGTGAACGAGGTTGCGCAAAGGCAGCTTGCAGACTTGCGCCGATTGGGGAAAGAACAAACTCTGAAATCCGCCCACGGCTCGCGCTTGTCGGCCGAAGGCCACATGCTTGCCGCTCAAGCGCAGCTCAGCTACTCCGAGATCCGCAGCCCCATTGATGGTGTTGTGACCGATCGTCCTCTGTTCGTGGGGGATCTCGCGACCGCCAATCAGCCGATCCTTACCGTGATGAACATCAGCAGACTGATCGCGAAGTCGCACATCGCGCAATCGGAGGCGGCGGTCCTGAAGGTTGGCAATCCCGCCGAGCTGAAAATTCCTGCCCTGGATCATCCATTGAAAGGCCGCGTGACTCTGGTCAGTCCCGCCCTGGATCCGGGCAGCACGACAATCGAGGTTTGGGTGGAAGCCTCAAAGCCTGACCCGGCACTCAGGCCCGGCATGACCGCGGAAGTGGCGATGACCGCGAAAACGGTGAAGGACGCGCTCGTTGTGCCGGCGTCGGCAGTTTTCAAGAATGCCGAAGGCGCGGATTATGTGGTCCTCGCCGGCTCCGATGAAAAAGCGCATCAGAAGACGGTGCAAGTGGGCATTCGCAACACCGACCTGGCACAGATCTTGAGCGGCATAAGCGCCGGCGATCCGGTCATTACCACGGGCGGTTATGCGCTGCCCGATGGCACGCAGGTCAAAATCGAAAAGCCGGGAGCGGACGAAAAAGAAGCCGCCGATAAAGGCGACAAAGGCGACGACAAGAAAGACCCGGCGGACGATAAGAAAGACGCAAAAGACGACAAAAAAGACGCTAAAGCGGCCGGCGCCACAAAGCCGGCCCAGAAGGACAGGGAGTAGCCACGAATGGATGCCCGGCCAGAATCCGCTCGCGCGGGGCAGCCCGCTGACGCATGGTTTAATCGTCTATCGCGTCCCATTCTGTTTCTAATCGTCAGCCTGACTGTGGCCGGCGCCTATCTCGCCATGACGATCCCCATTGCGGTTTTTCCAAGCACGGATTTCCCGCGTGTCGTCGTCGGTGTGGACAACGGCGTTATGCCGATCGATCAGATGCTAGTGACGATCACGCGCCCGCTCGAGGAGGCAGTCAACAGCGTACCCGGTTTGCAGAAGGTGCAATCCATCACGAGCCGGGGCACGGCCGAAGTCGACCTGTTCTTCGACTGGAATTCGGACATGATTCTGACGCTGCAGCGAGTCGATGCCGTCGTCGCGCGCTTGCAGACGGAGCTTCCGGCGACTGCCAAGGTCGAAACGCATCGTATGACCTTCGCCGTGTTTCCCATCATTGGCTACAGCCTGACGTCAGACACGGTACCGCCGAACAAGCTCTGGGAAATCGCCACCTACGATCTGAAGCCGCGCATGAACCGGCTGGATGGCGTCGCGACGATCATCATTCAGGGCGGACGCGTTCCCGAATTCCAGGTGATGCCCGAGCCTGCGCGCCTTTTGGCCGCGGGTGTTACCGTACCCGATATTCTCGAAGCCATTCGCCGCACCAATCTGATCGACTCACCCGGCCTGCTCGAGAATGGACACCAGCTCGTGCTTGGCCTCATCAGCGGCCAGGTGCGCACGCCCGAGCAGATCGGCCAAATCGTCGTCAAGAATTCTCCGGCCGGTGTGCCGATACGCCTCGGTGACATAGCGAAGATCGGTCCTTCCGTCGCGCCGGTGTATACCGTCGTGACCGCCAACGGCAAGCCCGCTGTGCTCCTCAACGTGGATCGGCAGCCCGACAGCAACACGTTGCAGGTCGCAAACGAAGTCCACGCGTTAATCCAGGAGCTCGCGCCGACCCTTCCTCCGGGTGTTCATCTCGAGCCGTTCTACGACCAATCAACCATCGTCCACGATTCCATCGCCAGCGTCCGTGATGCTGGCCTGCTTGGGCTGGTGCTCTCCTCCATCATTCTTGTGCTCTTCCTGCGCGATTGGGGAACTTCGCTCGTCGCCGGATTGGTCATTCCCGCAACGCTGATCATTACTTTCATCGTTCTCAAATTCACGGGCCAAAGCTTCAACTTGATGACCCTCGGCGGCCTCGCTGCCGCGGTCGGGCTGGTCATTGACAACGCCATCGTCGTGCTCGAAAACATCGTCTTGCACCGCGACGCCGGTCAAGGCCGTTTCCAGGCCATTGATAGCGCGCTGCGCGAATTGACGGTGCCTCTCATCGGCTCGACGGTTACTCCCATCGTTGTATTTCTCCCGCTGATTTCCATGACCGGTGTCACCGGCAGCTTCTTCCGCGCGCTCGCGATCACCATGAGCGTCGCTCTCTTTACTTCACTGGTCTTGGCGCTGTCCTGGACCCCGATTCTCAGCCAGTACCTCGTCCGCCGCAAAGGCACTGTTGAAGTTCCCGCCGCCTCTTCGGAGGGAGGGCCGGACATGGCAGCGCTCCTCGCCGCGGAAGAGGCGCACCTCTCCGGCTTCTTCGGGCGCATCGTCGAGTTCTATGGACGAACGATGCAATTCGTTTTGAAGCGTCCCTGGCTGCTAACCGCAAGCTCTGTGGTGATCGTGGTTCTGTCAGCGGTGTGTTACAACTTTCTCGGGAGCGACCTGCTCCCGGCGATGGATGAGGGCGGGTTCATCCTGGACTACTTCACGCCTCCCGGCAGTTCGCTCACCGAATCCAACCGTATCCTCCAACACATTGAGCAAATCATACGTTCCGTCCCGGAAGTGGAAAACACGACGCGCCGCACCGGTTTGCAGTTGGGCCTTGTCGCCGTCACGGAAGCCAATAACGGCGACTTCACTGTGAAGCTTAAGAAAGATCGCAAGCGCGGCATCGACGACGTCATTTCCGACATCCGGGCGCAGGTCGAAGAATCTGAGCCTGCCACAAAAATCGAGTTCGTTCAGCTTCTGCAGGACATGATCGGCGACCTGACCAGTCAACCCGAGCCCGTCGTGATTAAACTCTTTTCGCAGGATGGCCAGCTCTTGAACGAAACCGCCCCGCGTGTCGCGGACGCCATTGGGAAAGTACACGGCGTCGTGGACATCCTCGACGGCATTCAAAACACTATCAGCGGTCCAGCGGTAACGTTTCAAGTGAACTCCGCTGTGGCCGCACGGGCGGGCTTCTCCCCTGAAGAAGTAGCCACGGACGCAGTGGCCATTCTGGAAGGTGAGCCTGCCCCAACGCCCGTCGTCCTGAACGACCGCGCCTATACCATTCGCGTTCGCTTCCCCGAACAGAATCGTTCCTCCCTCGATCGCATGAGCAATACCTTGCTGGCTAGCTCCGCGGGACACACTGCCACGCTTGGCTCCCTGGCCACCGTATCCACGGATCCCGGGAAGACGGAAATTCGCCGGGAGAATTTGCAGCGACTCGTTCAAGTCACCGCGCGCCTGGAGGGTGTGGATCTTGGCACCGGCATCGCTGCCGTGCAGAAGGCCGTTAACGATCTTCACCTGCCTTCATCGATCCGCGTCGAATATGGCGGCGTGTACCAGGAACAGCAGAAATCCTTCCGCGATTTGTTGATGGTTCTGTTTATGGCTCTCGTGTTTTTGTTCGTGGCGCTGCTGTTCGAATTCCGAACTTTTTCGGCGCCCGCGGCGATTCTCGCCTCCTCGCTGCTCTCGACATGCGGCGGTTTCCTGGCCTTGCTGATCACCAGGACGACGTTCAATGTCGCTTCCTTCATGGGCATGATCATGGTGATCGGCATCGTCGCCAAAAACGGCATCTTGCTTCTCGACGCGGAGCATCGCTTCCGCGATCTCGGTTCTTCCGCGGAAGACGCCATGATTCAGGCCGGACGCCGCCGTCTGCGGCCCATTGCCATGACCGCGCTGGCCACCATCGCCGGCATGCTTCCCTTGGCCTTTGCGATCGGCGCGGGCTCGCAAATGCTTCAGCCTCTGGCAATCGTCGTCGTAGGCGGGCTCTTCAGTTCGATGGTGCTGTCGCTCGTCTTCACGCCCGCCATCCATTTCTATTTGCGGCCCAGGACTGCCGAGCAGGCGTAAGAGACGTTAGAACGGACTTTCCAGCCCGGCAGTCCGGAAATAGTCAGCGCGAATGAAAATTCTAGTCGTTGAAGATGAAAAAAAGATCGCGCAAATCCTTCGGCGGGGACTTGAAGAGGAAGGTCACGCCGTCAGCTTGGCGGCCGATGGCCGCTCCGCCCTGGAGCTGGCTGAGGGCAGCGCCTTCGATCTGCTCCTTCTCGACGTCATGCTTCCCGGGATGGACGGGCTCGAGGTTGCCCGGCGGCTCCGTGAAGGCCGGCAGGACACTCCTATCCTGATGCTTACCGCGCGTGATGCCGTGCCCGACATTGTCAAGGGTCTCGATGCCGGTGCCGACGACTATCTCACCAAGCCATTCTCCTTTGCGGTGCTGCTGGCACGCATCCGCGCTCTTGACCGCCGCCACACCGAACTGCGTACGCACTCGCTTCGCGTTGCGGATCTTACACTGGAGATTATCGGGCGGCGTGTCTTCCGCGGCCAGCGGGAGGTTCATCTTACTCCTACGGAATTTCGCCTCCTCGAATTCCTCATGCGGCGGGAAGGAAAAGTCGCTTCGCGCCACGCCATCCTCGGAGCCATCTGGGGTCCAGCCGAAGATGTCGAGGAAAACACTCTGGACGCCTTTGTCAGGCTGCTTCGCCGGAAAATTGACGAAGGCGAGCCCGTAAAATTGATTCACACCATACGCGGATTCGGCTATTGTCTCGAGCCGGATCCCGAGCCGTGAAGCTGCCTCTTCGGGCCGCAGTACTGCTGGTACTTTGCCGTCTTCATTGCGTCTGCGGCAAACATGAAAATCTCTTCAGGCCCTTTTTAAACAACCGTTAATCTGCGTTCATCTGCCGTTCTTATTCTTCGTTCCCAATACGCTTGTTCAAAGGGTGTGTGTCACGTGTGTAGGCGTACCTTTCCGGCCAGGAACGCCATCCCCTGGCACGTCAGTCGATTTTGCATCGGATTGAGGAGAGTACACATGTCTCATCCAAAAGGATTTCTCTTTGTGTGTTTCGCTTCACTGGTTCTCGTGCTGTCATCCTTCGCCCAGGAACGCACCGGCACGATCACCGGCGTCGCCACTGACGCCGGTCATGACGTCCTCCCCAGCGCCCCGGTGAAGCTCGACCCCGGAAACATTTCCGTCCTCACAAATGGGACTGGTGAATTTACGATCACAGACGTCGCGCCAGGCACATATACGCTCACCGTCACCTACATCGGTTTTTCGCCGTTCACGACCAGCGTGACCGTGACCCCGGGGCAAGTGGCCAAAGTGGAGGCCGTTCTAGCGGTTGCTATGCAGAACGAACAAGTCGTCGTGAGTGCGGGGCGCTCGTACGGCGAAGCCGAGGCGATTAACGAAACACGCGCCACGGACACTCTCGTCAACATCCTGCCAGCGGCCGTGATCACCAGTCTTCCTAATGCCAACGTTGCCGATGCCGTGGCCCGCTTGCCGGGTGTCACACTGGAGCGTGACGAAGGCGAAGGCAAGTACGTGCAGATTCGCGGCACGGAGCCGCGCCTCAGCAACCTTACCATCGATGGCGCCATCGTCCCTTCTCCGGAAGGTCTCGTCCGCCAGGTGAAGTTAGACACTATTCCCGCGGACCTGATCGAATCCGTTCAGATCAACAAAACCCTGCTTCCAAACATGGATGCTGATGCAATCGGAGGTTCCGTGAACCTCGTCACCAAAACTGCGGGCGAGCGGCCCACGATTTCGCTCTACGGAGCAGGTGGATTTACGCCAATCATCAACACCGTCCCTGTCTCGGAGTTCAGCGGCACGTTGGGACAGCGTTTCGGGAGGGCCAAGCGGCTCGGCCTAATTGTAAGCGGCTCATATGATTACAACGGAAGAGGTATTGACGATATCGAGCCTGTTCCCGCGATCCTGCCCGGAACGACGCTCACCCCTGCTTTCAACTTTATGGCGATCCGTCAGTACAAATACGACCGCAATCGCTACGGCGTTGGCGGCAGCCTGGACTACAAGTTAAACGAAACTTCGCTCATTTACGTTCGCGGCTTGTACTCCGATTTCAAAGACAATGGCTGGCGCTGGGAGTATCAACTGACGGACAACTCTCCAGCCTTAAGCCCCGCATCCGGTGGCCCAGGCACTGGCGTCCCGGTGTTTACTACCGAGAGGCGCGATGGGCATTTTCAGGTCGCGCACATTCTGGCAGGCGGGAACCATGTGATGACAAAATACTGGTTCAATTGGGGTGTGTCCGCATCTCGTTCCCAATTTCTTAATCCGCTCAATGGTGGAGAGTCCATTACGACTTTCACCTCGACCCTGGCTGCCAGCAACTGTCTGTACGACCCGGTTGCCACCAAGGACTTCTATCGGCCTCAGTTCACGCCCGCTTGCTTCCAGGAGGCCTACAATCCGGCCCTTATGCAACTCACCTCGGTGGCTGACGCCGCGCACGGGAAGGCATCGCAGCTCAATCTGGCGGCGTTCGCGTCGGCCGCCAGGAACTATCATCTGGGGTCGCACACCGGCACCTTCGAGTTGGGCTTCAAAATCAGGAATCAACACAAGTTTGATAATTCCTTCGAAATTGACTACTGCCCGGTCAATCCGGGCGCGGCGCCGCTGCAGGGTGCATTCGGAAACGTGCTGAGAAATCCGAACTATTACGATGGCTCTTACCAGTTTGGACCAACGACGAGCTGGGAGCAGACCGTAGCGTTCCGGAGCGCCAATCCTCTGCAGTTCAACACCGCGTGTACCCAGAATGCTCCGCAAGGCGGCAACAACAACAACTTCGATCTGGTCGAACGTATTACCGCCGGCTACTTCATGAATACGTTCGACTTCAGCCGCTTCCGGCTGATCGTGGGTTTACGAATCGAGGGCACCCAGGATGACACCGTCAGTTTTGACGCGACGAATATGACCGCCGTTAATCCGAACGGCACGCTTTCGAAAAAGGGCGGCGGCACTTACATTAACTATTTGCCAAGCGCTACGCTTCGGTTTCGTCTGGATAACAGCTCCGACCTGAAGTTTGTGTATGCCCGCGCGCTGAATCGTCCCGACCCACAGGTTTTAACTTCCTCGTTTAGCGTGGACACAAGTTTTACACCTCCGCAAATCAACCTTGGCAACGGCACCCTGAAACCTGAGCGCGCAAACAACTACGACGTGCTTTACGAACGCTACCTTACGCCGCTCGGCTTGGTGCAAGCAGGTTTCTTTTACAAGTCGCTCATCTCGCCGATTGTGACGGATTTGGTGCCCGGCACCACCACGTGCCCGGCAGGATTCAACCCTTGCACGTTTAGCACACCGGTAAACGCGGGCAGCGGATATATCTACGGTTTCGAGGTGGGCTTTATTCAACATTTCACCTATCTCCCAGGTGTTCTCCGCAGTCTCGGCGTATCTGCGAACTACAGCCGTACCACCTCGCAGGCCAACAGGGTAGATCCGCTGCGCACCGACAGTCCCGCATTGCTGCGCCAAGCCCCGGATACTTGGAACATCAGTCCAACGTTTGATCGCGGCCGAGTTTCGATTCGCGTAGGTTTGGCCTACAACGGTAGGAATATCTTCGCCTACGCATACCAGAACCTCACGCGCGATCCTACAGTGACCGGTGATCCCTCCGGCAGAACAGTTGTTCCCATCACCCCTACACCACCTATCAACGGGCCCGCCGGCGATTTATATCTATACCCGCACCTCCAAGTAGATGCCCAGGGCAGCTTCCGAATCCGGCGGAATCTCCAATTTGTCGCCGCGGGCCTCAACCTGACTAACGAAGTGTTCGGGTTCTACAACGGAAGCAATCCCTTTTTCATTCAGCGCGAATACTACAAACCGACGTACACGTTTGGCTTCCGTTGGGAGCCAGGCAAGGAATAAGTTGACTCTGAGCTTCGCGCTGGCGGAGTTGCCTTGGAAGAACTGGAATCAATCTCGCCGCTGCAACTCCGCCTCTGAGCCGATCGTGTAAAACCCGCTCATGCTGGCGCCAGGTTTACTGCCTCGATGCTTCGGCATTTGCGTTTTATTGGTAATCTGAATAGTTTTTCAGTTGGCGTTTAAGTTGCGTTTATGTCGGATTGCTTATCTTTGCTTGTGCAGCGTACGGCCCCGAAACAATTGAGGATAAAAATGAAGGAGCAGTTTCTTGGCGCTGTTGTGCTGCTGGTCTCTGCCTTCTCGTTCTGTTATGCGGTCGGCGGCGCAAAATCCTCGCCGACCGCGGCTGCGAACGAGCAAACGGCTGTCCTCGTCGGCGCGGGGGACATCGCCGATTGCACCGATCTCTCAGGCGCAGAAGCCACGGCCAAGCTGCTTGAAAAAATTCCCGGCACGGTCATGGCCGTCGGCGATCTCGCCTATCCCAATGGGACAAAGGAAAATTTTGTTTGCTATGACAAGACTTGGGGCCGCGTGAAATCGCGCACGCGCCCCGCCGCGGGTAATCATGAATTTCATTCCTCCGGCGCCACCCCTTACTTCGATTATTTCGGCTCCGCAGCCGGAGACCCAAAGGACGGCTACTACAGCTATGAGCTCGGCTCGTGGCACATCATCGTACTGAACAGTGAATGCAAGGACGTGGGCGGTTGTGAAGCTGGCTCGCGACAGGAAAAATGGCTCCGCGCCGATCTTGCCGCGCATCCCGCCGCTTGCACGCTCACCTACTGGCACAAGCCTCTCTTCAGTTCCGGCGGCGCCCATGGCAACGACCTGGATCTCAAACCATTTTGGCAAGCGCTGTACGACGCGAACGCCGACGTCGTGGTCGGCGGCCACGACCACGACTACGAACGCTTCGCCCCGCAAAATCCCGATGGCGTTGCCGACGCCAAGCGCGGCATACGTGAATTCGTTGTCGGCACCGGCGGAAAGAATCAACGGCCCTTCGGCGCAGCAAAACCAAACAGCGAAGTGCGCAATGCTGACGCCTTCGGTGTCCTGAAGCTGACACTCCACCCCAATGGTTACGATTGGCAATTCATTCCGGTAGCAGGAAAGAGCTTCACGGATTCCGGCACCGGTTCGTGTCACTAAGTAGATGTTCCTGGCCGGATATGCATTCTTGCTGATTACTTCTTCTTAGTTTCTTTTTCGACGGCCGTGGGCGCAGCTGCGGCGGTGGTCAGCGCCGCTTTCACGGCGGGCGAAATCTTGTCTGCGTTCGCCAGCAACTGGCTCACTTGCCAGAGCTGTTTCTCGGTTAAGCGACCCTTGAATCCTGGCATGCCCGACATTCGAATGCCATTTTCGGCCTTCCAGTGCGTCTCCGACGCTGGGTCGTCCGTCACGCCCGTCCCGTGGAACAGCTCCGGTGGGGCTGGATACATTCCTTGCGCGATTGTCGTTTTCTCCTCTCCCGGCAATCCATGGCACACGGCGCAGTTTTGCTTATAAACCTCGGCGGCAGCCAGATAATTTGCCTCATCCGCCGGCACCGGTGATTCCTTCTGTCCCTCCTTGCCGATGCGCGCGTTCAACGCGCCTTGCGCCAGTCTCTTTTCGAATGGCAGCGGAGTGTCCGTCACTGCGACCGGCGCGCGCCCCGTCGCAAAATAGAACCACACGCCGCCCGCCACCAGCAGCACGCCAAGCACGATTCCAATCACCAGGCCTTTGACCATGTGTTCTTTCCGCCTCTCTTGGGTTTTCGGGGCGATCGCCCCAGGTGTTCTCGAATCGCCGATAGTCTACTTTTTCATCGCCCTTCTGCACACCGAAAAATTTCGAGCTTGAGAGGACACCTCTAATTCCAGCCCATCAACCCGTTTTCCGCAGCCCCCCGTCCCATCGCTCGCGTAAAGGAAACCCTAACCCTGTCGTCGTAACCTTTCCCCCTGAAAAACCGTCCTATCTGTACGTAGCTTGCCATTCACGGTACGCTGCCGGGCGGCCAACTTGCAGCCCCGGGCGACTGCCCGCGAAAGTCTTGTCTTGACGGACTTGCTCGCACGGCCCCATTGACCACGACAGGAGCGAACGAATGGGCCATCTCAAAGCCGTTGACTTCCCCGAGCCGGGAACGCGGGGCGGACCGTCTCCCACTCCACAAGCGCCGAGCCCGAAGCGCCGCGCATGGATTTGGGTTCTCATCCTTGCTGTTCTCGTCTTGGGTGTCTGGTATTACCGCAGCACGCGCGCGACGAGTCAGGCGCAGGATCCCGCCACGGCGGCCGCCAAGGGACGCGCGGGCGCAGGACAAGGCAGTTTCGTGCCCGTCGTGGTAGCTGCCGCCCAGCGGGGCGATCTCCCCGTTTACTTCAATGGTCTTGGCACCGTAACCGCCTTCAACACCGTTACCGTGCACAGCCGTGTGGATGGCCAGCTCGTCAGCGTTGCCTTCAAGGAAGGCCAATTCGTCCACCAGGGCGATCTTCTGGCGCAGATCGACCCGCGCCCTTTCCAGGTGCAGCTTGAACAAGCTGAAGGCCAACTCGCCAAGGACCAGGCGCAACGAAGGGATGCCGAGGTCAATTACGAACGTTTCAAGCTTCTCTTCAAGGAAGGCGTCATTCCCCAGCAACAGCTCGATACTCAGGCAGCGCTCGTTGGCCAGTTTGACGGCGCTATTCGGTCCGATCAGGGGCAAATCGACAACGCCAAGCTCCAGCTCATCTATTGCCGCATCACTGCGCCGATCAACGGACGCGTCGGCCTGCGCCTCGTTGACGCCGGCAATATAGTCCACGCTACTGACACGAGCGGTTTGCTCGTCATCACGCAGCTCCAGCCCATTTCGGTGATTTTCACGCTTCCGCAGGATCAGCTCCCGCCTGTCGTTGCGAAGCTCCGCGCCGGTGCGGAGCTTCCTGTGGATGCTTACGACCGCGACGACACCGCCAAGATCGCCACCGGCAAGCTCGCCACGATCGACAACCAGATCGATCCCACCACGGGCACCTACAAGCTCAAATCCATCTTCAGCAACGAGAACAACATTCTCTTTCCAAATCAATTCGTGAACGTTCACCTGCTCGTTGACGTCAAGCGCAATCTCGTCATCGTTCCCGCCGCCGCTATCCAGCGCGGCCCACAGGGCACTTACGTCTATGCCGTCGCCAAAGACCCTGTTACCAAGGACAACTCCGCGAAGATTTATTCCGTCACCATCGCGCAGACTACCGGCGACAGCGTCGGCTTGAGCGCCGGCGTTAATCCAAATGACCTCGTGGTCATAGACGGCCAGGACAAACTGCAGGACGGCACGAAGATCAATCCCACCACCGCGTCCGGCACAAATGCCGCGGGCCGAAGCTCTGCGCCTCAGTCTGCCGGTCGAGCCGCCGCTCCATCCGGAAGCTCGCCTAGCAACAAGCCCGGGGGATCCCCGCGATGAGTCCGTCGCGGCCGTTCATTCTGCGGCCGGTCGCCACCACCCTCTTGATGGTTGGCGTCCTCCTCGTGGGTTGGGTCGCCTTCCGGCAACTGCCGATCTCTGCGTTGCCACAGGTCGACTACCCCACGATTCAAGTACAAACCTTTTATCCGGGTGCCAGCCCGGACGTCATGGCTTCCTCGGTTACTGCGCCGCTCGAGCGCCAGTTCGGACAGATTCCCGGGTTGAACCAGATGACCTCCACGAGCTCCTTTGGTAGCTCGACCATCACGCTCCAATTCGGTCTGGACTTGAGCATTGACGTAGCGGAACAAGGCGTTCAGGCCGCCATCAATGGCGCTTCCAATCTTCTTCCGCAAGGTCTTCCCAATCCGCCGATCTACAGCAAGGTCAACCCTGCCGACGCCCCCATCATGACTCTCGCGCTCACTTCAGACTCTCTCCCTCTCTCCAAAGTTGAGGACCTCGCCGACACCACCCTGGCCCAAAAAATTTCTCAGCTTTCTGGAGTCGGACTCGTCAGCATCAGTGGCGGCCAGCGCCCCGCCGTGCGCATTCAGGCGAATCCAACGGCCCTCGCCTCTTACGGGCTCAGTCTGGAAGATCTCCGCACGGCCCTCAGCCAGGCCAATGTCGATCAGGCCAAGGGCACTTTCGACGGCCCGCATCAGGCTTATACGATCGGGGCAAACGATCAGTTGATCTCCAGCGACAGCTACCGCCCAGTTATCGTGGCCTACCGCAACGGCGCCCCGGTGCGCCTCACCGACGTCGCCACCGTTCTGGACGGCGTGGAAAACGTCAAGCAAGCCGCGTGGGCCAATCAGAATCCCGCCGTCGTTCTCAATATTCAGCGCCAGCCCGGCGCGAACATCATTGCTGTCGTCGACCGCGTGACAAAGCTTCTGCCCCAGCTTAAGGGGGCGCTTCCCGCCGCAGTTAAAGTGGACATTCTTACCGACCGCACCACTACCATTCGCGCTTCCGTCAATGACGTTCAGTTCACGTTGGTGCTCACCATCGGCCTCGTTGTGATGGTCATTTTTCTTTTTCTCCGCAGCCTCCGCGCCACCGTTATTCCCAGCGTGGCTGTACCGCTTTCTCTCATCGGCACCTTCGCGGTGATGTACCTCCTCGGTTACAGCCTTAACAATCTTTCGCTCATGGCCCTGACCATTTCGACCGGTTTCGTCGTCGACGATGCCATCGTCATGATTGAAAATATCAGCCGCTATATCGAAGCGGGGGACTCGCCCCTGCAGGCTGCCCTCAAGGGTGCCGAGCAAATCGGTTTTACCATCGTGTCGCTTACCGTCTCGCTGATTGCCGTCCTCATTCCTCTTCTGTTCATGGGCGATGTTGTCGGCCGCCTCTTCCGCGAGTTTGCTGTCACCCTGGCCGTCACCATCCTCGTTTCTGCCTTTGTCTCCCTCACCCTCACTCCCATGATGTGCGCCAAGCTCCTCCGCCTTCATAGGAAAGAACAAGAGGGATGGTTCTATCGCAAATCTGAGGATGCTTTTAACTCCGTCATCGCTTTCTACGGCCGCACGTTGCAGTTTGTGTTGCGCTTCCGCACCACCACGCTCCTCGTCACTGTCGCTACTCTTGTCGGCACGATTCTTTTGTATATCTACGTTCCCAAAGGATTTTTCCCCGTCCAAGACACTGGAATCATCCTCGGAGTCTCCGAAGGCCCGCAGAACGTTTCATTCGCCTCGATGGCCCAGCGCCAGCAGGCTCTGGCTGATGTCATCCTCAAGGACCCGGCGGTCCAAAGCCTTTCTTCCTTCATCGGTATCGACGGCACAAACAGCACCCTCAATAGCGGCCGCATCCAGATCAATCTGAAGCCGCTCGCCCAGCGCAAAATCGGCGCTTCCGATGTCATCCGCCGCCTCCAGCCTGCCCTTACTCAGGTCGATGGCATCTCGCTCTTCTTGCAGCCCGTCCAGGACCTTACTGTCGAAGATCGTGTGAGCCGCACCCAATTTCAATACAGCCTGGAAGATGTGGATCCCAAGGAACTCGCTTACTGGACCTCCCGTTTCATGGATAAATTGAAAGCACTGCCCGAGCTGCGCGACGTCGCCAGCGATCAATTAAATCAGGGCCTCGTCGCCGCGCTCACCATCGACCGCGACTCCGCTTCGCGCCTCGGCATTCTTCCCGCCGATATTGACAACACACTGTACGACGCTTTCGGCCAGCGCCAGGTCTCCACGATCTTCACTCAGCTCAACCAGTATCACGTCGTCATGGAAGTCGATCCCCAGTTCCAACAGGATCCCGATTCCCTGAAGAACATCTATGTAAAATCCTCCAACGGCCTGCAGGTTCCCCTCAGCGCCTTCACGCGTTTTGAGCCCGACGCCGCGGCTCTGGCGCTGAATCACCAGGGCCAGTTTCCCGTCGTTACCCTTTCGTTCAACCTGGCTCCCAATGCCGCGCTCGGTGACGCTGTCAACGCCATCAACCGCGTCAAGCAGGATCTCAACATGCCCCCCAGCATTCAGGGCACGTTTCAGGGCACCGCCGCCGCCTTTCTCAACTCACTCGCGAATGAGCCTATCCTCATCCTCGCGGCTGTGATCACCGTTTACATCGTTCTTGGCGTCTTGTACGAAAGCTACATTCATCCCATCACCATCATTTCGACGCTTCCATCCGCGGGTGTCGGCGCCATCCTTGCTCTTCTGATTTTCCGCACGGATTTCAGCGTCATCGCCCTTATCGGATTGATCCTCCTCATCGGCATCGTCAAGAAAAACGCCATCATGATGATCGACTTCGCCCTCGAAGCCGAGCGGAAGGAAGGCAAGGCCCCGTTCGAAGCCATCTATGAAGCCTGCCTCCTGCGCTTTCGGCCCATCATGATGACCACCATGGCGGCGTTGCTCGGCGGTTTGCCGCTCGCGCTCGGTACTGGCGTCGGTTCGGAATTGCGGCGTCCCCTAGGCATCACCATCGTCGGCGGCCTCATCCTGAGCCAGTTGCTCACGCTCTACACTACCCCGGTGGTTTATCTCGCGTTTGACTGGCTGGCGCACCGCTTCGCGTTCCATGTTGGCAACCCCGTCGAGGAGCCTGCGCACGGATCCGTGCCTGGAGATTGATCCGTGAATTTCTCTTCCAACTTTTCCGCGCCTTTCATCCGGCGGCCGGTGGCCACGTCGCTGATCACTTTCGCCATCTTTCTCTCGGGTGCTGTGGCCTTCCGGTTCTTGCCCGTTGCGCCACTCCCGCAAGTCGATTTTCCCACCATCTCCGTCGGCGCCAGCCTGCCCGGCGCAAGCCCGGAGACCATGGCTTCCGCTGTTGCCACTCCCCTCGAGCGCCAGTTCGGCCGCATTGCTGGCGTCACCCAGATGACTTCTTCCAGCGGCCTCGGTTCCACCACCATCACTCTTCAGTTCGATCTCAATCGCGATATCAACGCCGCCGCTCGCGACGTCCAGGCGTCCATCAACGCCGCTCGCAGTCAGCTTCCTGCCGACCTTCCAGGCCAGCCCACCTATCGTAAGGTCAATCCTGCGGATGCTCCCATCTTGTTGCTGGCCCTGACCTCAGAAAATATTCCCCCTGCACAGATTTACGACGCGGCCGACTCGATCCTCGCGCAGAAGCTCGCGCAGGTTGATGGCGTCGGCCAGGTATTTACTTGGGGCAGCGCCCGCCCTGCCGTACGCGTCGAAGTAAACCCTGATCAGCTCAACAGCTATGGAATCAGTTTGGAAACGGTTCGCAAGTCGCTCCAGGCGGCCAACGCAGACCTTGCCAAGGGTGCTCTCTCTGATTCCAGGCAGACTTGGGCCGTCTCCGATACCGACCAGCTTTTCAAGGCTTACGAATATCAGCCTCTCATCGTCGCTGGGCATGCGGGCGCTCCCGTACGTCTGAGGGATATTTCCGAAGTAATCGATTCAGTTGAGGATATCCGCACTCTCGGCCTCTCCGGCGGGAAGCGCGCGGTTCTCCTCGCCATCTTCCGCCAGCCCGGCGCCAACATGATCGAGACGGTAGACCGCATCACCGCCCTCCTTCCGCTGCTCCGCGCTTCCATTTCTCCTTCGCTCCATCTGGGCGTCGCCGTTGACCGCGCCACCACGATTCGCGCTTCGGTCCATGACGTGGAAGTCTCGCTCATCATTTCCATCATCCTTGTGATTTTTGTGGTCTTCGCATTCCTTCGGAATGTTTGGGCCACCATCATCCCGAGTGTCTCCGTCCCGCTTTCCCTCATCGGTACTTTCGGCGTGATGTATCTGTGTCACTACAGCCTGGACAATCTCTCCCTTATGGCCCTCACCATCTGTACGGGCTTCGTTGTTGACGACGCCATCGTGGTCATCGAAAACATTGCCCGCCACATGGAAGCGGGCATGCCTCCCTTTGCGGCGGCCATGAAGGGCGCCAGCGAAATCGGTTTCACCGTTTTCTCGATGAGCACTTCGCTCGTCGCTGTCTTTATCCCGATTTTAATGATGGGCGGCATCGTTGGCCGTCTCTTCCGCGAGTTTGCCGTTGTTCTCAGCGTGGCCATCGGTGTCTCTCTTTTCGTTTCTCTTACCACTACGCCCATGATGTGTGCCCGCTTCCTCCGCCGGGAAACGGGCAAACACAACAGGCTCTACCTTTTTTCCGAAAACGCCTTTAACCGCCTTCTCCGGACGTACGATTTCTCTTTGAGCTGGGTTCTTCGCCATCAGTTCCTCATCCTGCTGGTCACCATCGGTACGGTTTGCCTGAATGTCTATCTCTTCATCCAAACCCCCAAAGGTTTCTTCCCCCAGCAGGACACCGGCCGCATCAACGGCATCATTCAAGGCGATCAGGATCTCTCCTTTGCCGCCATGTCGAGCAAGATGCGCGCTTTCACCGACATTGTTGCGAAGGATCCTGCCGTGGACACCGTGATTGCTTTCACGGGCGGCGGCAGTGGGGGCAGCACGGCGCGCATGTTCGCCCAGCTCAAACCGCTCAACGAGCGGAAGCTTAGCGCCGACCAGGTCATCGCGCGCATCCGCTCCAAGACTGCCGGAATTCCGGGCGCCGCCTTGTACTTACAAGCCGTTCAGGACCTCACCGTCGGCGGTCGCGGTAGCGCAGCGCAATATCAGTACACTCTCCAGGCCGATAATCTCAGCGATCTTACTCACTGGGCTCCTATTCTTCAGCAGCGCCTGGCAAAGATTCCCGAGCTGCGTGACGTCAATTCTGACCAGCAGATGCGCGGCCTCCAAAGCACCATCGTCATCGATCGAGACACCGCCGGCCGTCTCGGCGTCGATGTGCTGGACATTGACAACACCCTGAGCGACGCCTTCGGCCAGCGCCAGGTCTCCAACATTTACAGGGGCCTGAATCAGTATCACGTCGTGCTGGAAGTCGCCCCGGAGTTTCAGCCCGGTCCGGACGCCCTCAAGTCGGTTTACGTTCCCTCGAAGACCGGGAAGCTTGTCCCGCTGAGTGCCTTCGCCCATTACGAGCATTCCAACACCGCCCTCTCCGTCAACCACCAGGGCTTTTTCCCGGCGATCACGCTCTCCTTCAATCTCGCCCCCGGCGCTTCACTCGGCCCAGCCGTTGTACACATTGAAGCCGCCCGGCGCGAACTCGGTGTTCCCGCGACGGTCCATGCCACGTTTCAGGGTACCGCTCAGGCCTACCAGGATTCGCTCTCCAATCAGACGGTTTTGATCATCACCGCTCTTGCCGCCGTTTACATCGTTCTCGGCATCCTTTATGAGAGCTTCATTCATCCCATCACGATCCTCTCAACGATTCCTTCTGCTGGCATAGGCGCGCTCCTCGCCATTCAGTTCATCAAGTCCGATTTGAACATCATCGCGCTGATCGGCATCATTCTTTTGATCGGCCTCGTAAAGAAAAACGCCATTCTCATGGTCGATTTTGCAGTCCAGCTTGAACGCGAGGGAGAGAAGTCGCCCGTCGAAGCGGTTTACCGTGCGTGTTTGCTGCGTTTCCGTCCAATTTTGATGACCACGATGGCCGCCCTTCTCGGTGCCATGCCCCTCGCCCTCGGCTCTGGTGTCGGCTCCGAGCTGCGCCGTCCCCTGGGCATCACCATCGTCGGCGGACTGATTCTCAGCCAGATGCTCACGCTCTTCACCACGCCCGTCGTCTACATTTACCTCGACCGGCTGCAGTCTTGGATCCAGCGTGCGCGCGCACACGGCGCCCCCACCGTAGCGCCCGCTCCGCAAACTGACTGACAGTTTTTTCTGATTTCGTCGGTTGGGGGAAAGCCGCTGGGCCCGGTTGTTCTTTGCTATGAGTTGCCGATCAAGTAGCCCGTCAGAAATACCAGGATGCCGCCCACCACGGCCTGAAAGGTGGCTTGCAGGAATGGCGTGTCCATATACTTGTGCCGAATGTAGCTGATAGCCACTAGCTCGAAGGCCACCACAATCACCGCAACAATCGTGGCCAAATGGAAGTTCGTGATGAGAAATGGCAATGTGTGCCCGAGTCCACCCGCTGTAGTCATGAGTCCGGTGATCGCTCCACGCAACCATGGCGAACCGCGTCCCGTCAGTGATCCGTCGTCCGACTGTGATTCCGAGAAACCCATCGAAATCCCCGCGCCAATCGACGCAGCAAGGCCGACGAGAAATGCGTACCAGCTCCTGTGCGTTGCAAACGCTGCCGCAAAGAGCGGCGCCAGCGTCGAGATCGACCCATCTATCAGCCCCAGGAGCCCCGGCTGTACGATTTGCAGCAAGAACAGCTTCCGGTGGGATTCGTCCTCTTGTGCTTTCGCGGTCGCCGTAAGATGTTTTTCTTCCAATTCACCCGCCGTACGCTCGTGTTTTCTCTCTTCGTCTCCCAGCTTGTTTAGCAATTCCCGAGTCGACACGTCCGTTGTCCTGGCTGCCGCTCGCGCGTAGAAGCGGCTCGCCTCCATCTCCATCAATTCCGCTTGCTTCCTAGCCACCTTCACGCCCAGCGGCCGGACCAGCCACACCGGTTTCCTTTGCAGGAATCCCTTTACGTTTTCCCGCCGGATCAGCGGAATGTGGTCCCCGAACCGGTGCCGGAACATCTCAAACAAACGGTCGCGGTGTCCCACCTCTTCTTGGCGCATCTCCTCGAACATTTGCGCGGTGGATGGATACTCGTCTCGCAATGCATCTGCGAACTCCCCATAGATCCGCCCGTCTTCTTCTTCCGCCCCGATCGCAATCGCAAGAATCTCTTTTTCCGTCAAATCCTTGAATTTTTTCAGCATTCCGTCTCTTCCTGTACTCCTGTCCGGAGAAGAATGGCATAAAGCGAGCACCGAAGTCACCACAAGGGGCTGCCGCACGGCGGGCGCCCGAGGCCAAGTCCGGCACCCAGAGAATTGGGCCTCGGTGTGAATTACGCCGCAACCCCGCCAGCTAGGTGAGCTTGAATTGGGATAGGAATCTCAAGGTTTGGTCTTTCTTTTTCTGGTACTTCCGTACTACCATCTCGAGAGGGCGTGCTACTCTTGTCCGGGTACGTCTCAACTATAGGTTTTGTGGTAGCCAGCACATAGACTCTTGCCATCAGGGGAACTCTTCCCTCGGAAGGCAAGCGATCGATGGCTACCCATGAATTGATGAGCAAGACTACACCCAGCGGTTTTGCAGCAATTCGCAAATCCTCCGGCAGCGAGCGTCGCGGCAGCCGCCGCTGCAAGATTACCCAGCTCCTGCGTCTCCGCCCCTCCGACCCAGAGAAGGAGCACTTCGAAGACCTGCGCGGTACCCTAAGCGTCTCTCGCAGCGGTGTTTACTTCCATTCCAGCGAATTAGGTTATGAACTCGGCATGCGCCTCTTTGTCACCCTTCCCTATACGAATGACCCCGTGGCCATAAGCCGCGAGTATCTCGCGGAAGTCGTCCGCAAGGACCCCCTGCCGAACGGGCTACACGGTATCGGCATTAAGATCCTCATGGAAATGGGGATTCAGCACACCTATTCGCTCACACCGACCACTGAGCGCAAGTAGGGCGCATCGCGGTTTCGCTTTATGTCGTTTTAGCTTGGAACAAGAAAGGGCGTCCCGATGGCTCGGGACGCCCTTTCTTGTGTTTGGGGGGTTGGGGAATTTCGCTAATCCGTGTGCTGGAACATCTGCATTGCCCGGTGTCGCAATAGCCCTAGCTGCCGGTTCAGCGGATGCTTTCGCCCCAGGAATCTCAGTATGGGGGACCTCCGCTCCGTCAGCCGGTTCATCGCGATAGTCAAGCGCACGTCGCGCCGCGCAAATTTCATTCCGGCTGAGAGCGCCTCCACGGCGTCTTCGCGTCTCCCTGCGGTCGCAAACACTTCTGCCAGATTCAGGTAAAGCTGCGCCTGATTTCTTTTCATGCGTACCGCAGTGTCGCAGAGCCTCTCTGCCTCGCCCCACTTCCGTTCCGAGCGCGCCAGCGCCACACCCAGGTAGGACATGTAATAGGGATTGTTCTTGTCCAGCTCGACGGCGCGCTGCATGTGCGGCAGCGCTTTGTCGGCGTAGTTGTCTCGGAGGAACGTCAATCCTTGCTTGAACTCGCGGAAGGCTTCGGTGTCCATCATGATGTCACCTCATCGACCCCCGTCGGGGTCGCACAGGGGATTAAGTTCACTGGGAATTTGTGAGCAGCCGCGCGCCGTGAAGGAGGCCATCGAGGGCTTTCCGTGGGCCCCGTGCGTATCGATGCGGAGGCGGGTTCCAGTCATCCGGGCGAGACACGGCCCTGGCATGCTGGATACGAAGTTCAGTGTGGCGCGAGCGGTTCCCATCCCAGTCCTCTGCGAAATTACCCGCTATTTCTAAGGGAATCTACTGACCGGGAGGACAGTCTTGGGACAGCCGCACTCTCGTAGGGGGATTTCCCGCGGGAGCTAGCTTAGTTCTTCGAAGCGCGTTTCCAGCCGCGCTTCCAATCTTCCCAATCTTCCAGCGTTGCCGCATACATCGTTTTGGCGGCTTTATGCAGCCATTTTCCGCGCCGCGCTGCGAGGTCGCGCTTCACTCTGGGGATCGCATCAGGCGTGCTGAAATGCATGTTGGCCGTTTCCCACCCCATGGAATAGAGCAGACGCGCCTCATCGCGGTCTTTCGCGAGGGAAGCCAGCTCAATCCGCGAACAATCCGGCGCGAGCCGCCGCACCACCCAGCGCCCATGGAATCGCACCCATGGATCCGGCACTCGAATCGAGCGTCGCACCAGCTGTTCGCAATGGATCTCCGTCGAGTTCGCCTTTTTGACCCACACCCAGGCGGAAGGCCGGATGGCTTTTGCTTCCCGGGCAATCAGAGCTCCCCGCCATCTGGACACAGCTAGAATCCGCGGATGCCCCAGGCTCCCCAGCCCGGCAATCCTTCTCTTTAATTGGTACTCTTTCTGGGGGGAGGGAAGCGCTTCTTCCAGCAACTTGCGCGCTTCCTCCGGCGGTTTTGCCGTGTAGGGCGGCAGGTGCTGCAGCTTGTCCCAGAAATGCACTGGATCGCGCAGCTTCCCCAGGGCCAGCAATCGCAGCCAGCGATGGTCTTCCGCCAAAATGAACGCCCGGCCGCCCGCCGCCAGCGCATCCCGATAACCTTCTCCAATCGCTTCGGAAGCTTCGCGCCGCGTCACGCTCAGATGATCCTCCCAGATCGCCACGTATACGCTGGCCGTCAAACGCACCAGATCAAGGGTGTAGGGCGCCGGCCATGCCTCATCCAAATCGTTCACGCCCCAGATGAGCCGGCCTTCCTCGTCTCTCCAGGTCCCGAAATTTTCGATGTGCAGGTCGCCGACGCCAAGCACGTTGGGTGCTTTGACCAAATCGCCGCAAAGTTCCGGCCAGAGTTGCAGCCAGCGGTAGAAAGTAGCCCGAAAAAACGGAAATGCAGCCTCCGCCATGTGCTGGTGCTTGAGCGCGAGATCCTGCTTGATAATCGGCAGTTGTCTCGCCAGCCAGCGCTCGAATTCCGCCGTGGCCTCGATGATGTTCATGGCATGGATGAAGGATTTTCCGTGCGCTATACCCGCGCGTGCTCCGCCTGCACGCGCCCGCCCCGTACGCGCGCTTCATAGATGGGGAACCGCCCCGCAAGCTCCGCCACCTGCCTCCGAATGCTTTGTTCTGCGGCGGCATCGCCGATGTGCCCGAGCACGTCGGCAATCCATCCGCCCAGCTGCTCCATCTCCGGCTCCCGCATGCCTCGCGTTGTGATGGAGGGACTCCCCAGACGGATCCCGCCCCCCTTCATCGGCGGAAGGGGATCGAACGGAATCGAATTCTTATTCACAGTGATCCCCGCGCGGTCCAGCGCCTTTTCCGCATCCGTTCCGGTAATCCCGCGTGAGTGCACTTCGATCAAAAACAAGTGGTTGTCCGTTCCGCCGCTTACGATCCGGAAGCCACGCTTGGCTATCGTCGCCGCCAGCGCCCGGGCGTTCGCCACCACCTGCTGCTGGTATTCCTTGAAGGTTGGCTCCATCGCTTCTTTCAGGCACACCGCTTTGGCTGCAATCGTGTTGACCAGCGGCCCGCCCTGCGTCCCCGGAAACGTCAGCTTGTCGATTTCTTTCGCAAACGCCGCTCTGCACAGCACCATTCCCCCGCGCGGTCCTCGCAGCGTTTTGTGCGTTGTCGTCGAGACGATGTCGGCATGCGGCACCGGGCTCGGATGCACGCCCGCCGCGACCAGCCCCGCGATGTGCGCCATATCTACAAAAAACAGCGCGCCCACCGCCTTCGCAGCTTTTGCCATCCGCTCGAATTCGATCACCCGCGAATACGCGCTCGCGCCGGCGACGATCATCTTCGGTTTGTGCTCGCGCGCCAGCCGTTCGATTTCGTCGTAATCGATCTGCTCGTTGTCCTGCCGCACTCCGTAGGCCACGAACTTGTACATTCGCCCGGAAAAATTCAGCGGATGTCCGTGCGTCAAGTGCCCCCCGTGCGACAAATTCATCCCCAACACCGTGTCGCCCGGCCGCAGCGTCGCCATGTACACCGCCACGTTTGCCGACGTACCCGAATGCGCCTGCACATTCGCATGCTCCGCGCCAAAAAGTTCCTTGGCCCTGTCGATCGCCAGTTGTTCGACCTTGTCCGCGTATTCGCACCCGCCGTAATACCGTTTGCCCGGATATCCCTCGGCATATTTGTTCGTGAAGATCGAGCCCATGGCCTCCAGCACCGCTTCCGAGACCAGGTTCTCGGAAGGAATCAGCTCCAGACCCGTCGCCTGCCGCTTCGCTTCATCCTTCAGCAATTCCGCGATCTGCGAATCGACCGTTTCCAGCGGCCGGTTCATCCGCTCATTCGCTGCCGTCGTCTTGCTCATGGTCATGCCTCGTTTTCGGCGTCAACTCATTCTGCCTCTTTGATTAATTGTCCACCTTATTCCTTGCTTCCCTGCGCCTCTGTCTGCTTCTTCTGCGGCTGCTCGCCGATTTTAGCGGATGCCCCACGCGAAAGCCAATTGCCGAACATTTGATCTTCAAGTGTCCCGTAGTCCGACAAGTATCCGGTCCCAACCGAACACATCTAACTATTACACAGCATAAAGGAGCGACTCATGGAGAAAAGACACTTAGGAAAGAGTGCGCCGGAAGTATCCGCCCTGGGCCTTGGCTGTATGGGCATGTCCGAATTCTACGGTGCGCGCGACGATGCGGAATCCATCGCTACAATTCACCGCGCCATCGAACTGGGCATCACCTTCCTTGATACCGCGGACGTCTACGGCTACGGCGACAACGAGATTCTGGTTGGCAAGGCCATCCGCGGCCTTCGCAACAAGGTTTTCCTCGCCACAAAATTTGGAATTATCCGCAGCAAGGCCGATCCCAGCGCGCGCGGCTTCAACGGAAGCCCCGCGTACGTGCGATCCGCTTGCGACGCCAGCTTGAAGCGCCTCGGCGTCGATGTGATCGACCTCTATTACCAGCACCGCGTCGATCCCAATGTCGCCATTGAAGAAACCGTCGGCGCCATGGCCGAACTCGTGCGCGCTGGCAAGGTGCGCCACCTCGGGCTGTCCGAGGCTTCCGCGCAAACCGTTCGACGCGCCCACAAAGTGCATGCCATCGCCGCGTTACAGACCGAGTACTCGCTTTGGACGCGCGATCCCGAGGACGAGATCCTGCCCACCACTCGCGAACTTGGCGTGGCCTTCGTCGCCTACTCCCCGCTGGGCCGCGGCTTCCTCACCGGCCAAATCAAGCGGTTTGAGGATTTTGCCCCAGACGACTACCGGCGAAATTCTCCTCGCTTCCAAGGAGAAAATTTTCAGAAGAACCTGGAGCTGGTAAAGCGCACGGAAGAGATCGCCAAAGAAAAGAAATGCACGCCAAGTCAGCTGGCGTTGGCCTGGCTCCTCGCGCAAGGCCAAGACATCATCCCCATTCCCGGTACCAAACGCCGCAAATACCTCGAAGAAAACGTCGGCGCCTTGAACGTAAAACTAACGCCGCAAGATTTGCGCCGCATCGACGAGGTAGCCCCCCACGGCGCCGCCGCCGGCAACCGCTACCCCGAATCCATGATGGCCGCCGTCAAGCGCTGAGTCTCGAAATCTCCACCCGGCAACCTGCAAACGTTGCGGGGGGCGCGCTTCAGCGCGTCCTCCTTTTATTTCACCTTGGCGTGGAGAGACGAGGCCGCTCGGCGTTCAGTTGCGAGGTCCTGCCCCAATCCACTTCGGTTGCATCCACCGAGCCCCTCATTCCGTTGGAGAGCACATAGCTCATGCTGCCGCCATTGATCCGGTAGCTCGTCACGCAATAGATCGTGTCTGACTTCAAGGCGATTAGCGTCAGACGCACAGGGCTGCTTGTGCCCGTGGGGTACGATTCCGCTGCAAACGACTGCGAACGCAACGCGACCGGGACGCTTGGCTGGTCATCCGTTGCCGGAGCGCTCGGAGGCGAGTAGCTGATTCGTGTGAACGTGCTGCCTGGTCCATTGAATGACTTCGGCTGGTCAAAGGATGCCGGCCGGTTGGATGACTGCGAGCGGTCGTAAGATAGAGTTCCGTTGGACGGCTGCAGCCTGTCAATGGACGGTCCCCGGTCGGAGAAGCCCGCACCCGCCATCATCCGGGGCACCACGATATCGTCCATCAAGCGGAGCGTGAGCGGCTCCTCGCCTTTTAACGTCGGGCGTGGCCCGCGCGCCGGCAGAGTCAAGACCTTCCAAGGCCAAAGCGGCGGTATGAGCCATTCAATCGTGTCTCGTTTCGCATGGCCATGACCAACGATCTCGCCCTGACGGTTTACTCGGTATCCCCGGGCGGCAATCACTTTGGCGGGAACCGGGATATCCGTGTTGGGCAGACCAACCCGGTCAAATGTCAGCTTAAGATTCCCTTTGCCAAAGAAGTGCCCCGGTTCTTTGTCCGCCTCGAGGTGTCCCCCCAGGTAACTCCCGCGGGGGAATACTACGTGGCCGAATTCCTGCAGACTGCTCAGATGGCAAATGACCGGATCACCGACGCTGGCAGTCGCGGAGGAAAAATCTGGTTCGTTGAGAGTGCAATGGAGAAGCGTCCCGGCAGGCACGAGGATGTCCTGTGCCCTTGTACTAGCCTGGAGCCCCAGAAACACAAATGAGAAAATCAGACAGGCTGAGATGCGTTGCATGTGGTGCCTCCCGTTTGCGGGCCGGCATGCAAAAGCTGAACCTCCGGGACATGAGAAGAGTCTGCCATGCCGGGACCCACCGCAGTTCCGACTTGCGGAAACTACTCTTTCCCCGGCCGTGTGGCAATAGGGATAATTTACATTACTTCAACAAAATAAAAGGGCCACCCGTGCACACTTAACCTCAAACCCGACAAACCCGTGTGCCCGAGAAAAGTTGCCGCCGACCCATGCTTTCGACGAAGTTATCCTCCAGCGCGACGCCCGCCGAGTAGGAACTCCGAGGTCCATCTATTCAGCCCCCGCCCGGCTAATTCACCGTCAGAGTCAGGTTCAGCGTGTGACTCAGGCCGCCGGAAGTCGCTGTCACTGTGAGAGTAGAAGTTCCCTTGGGCGTTCCAGGATTGTGCAGGGCGCTAGCGCTAGAGCCGCCGCCGCCGCATCCACCCACCCAGGCTAGGGTCAGTAAGGCAAGAGCGAGGGCAGGTGCCAAGGCAAGGCCGGGTCGTGGCAGTTTCGCCGTACCCCTGAAGCGTCCCAGAATCGCCAACAATGCCAGCGCGAAGAGCAGCAGAAAGATGAGGCGCAGGCCTGTTAACGGTGGCCAGTTGGGCGGTCCTGCCCGGGGCACGATCATGGAAGGGGCAGTGGTCGTAACGCTCACGGTAAATGCCGAAGCAGCCGTTCCGCTCACAAGCACTGAAGATGGGGAGACAGTGCAAGCAGCCCCGGACGGCGCCCCACTGCAATTACCCAGTGTGACCGTTCCATTGAACCCGCTCACGGGTGAGACTTGCAGGTTGTAGGTCGCCGTTTGGCCGGCTGTGACGGTCGCCGAAGTCGAGCCACCCGTTGCAGGACCAATGGAGAGATCCGTTCCGGTCCCTACGAGGGCGACAGTCTGCGGGGTATCTAAGGCAAGATCGCTGATGGTCACCGTTCCCGTTCTGCCCCCCGGGGCCGTAGGAGTGAACGTGACAGTGATTATGCAGCTCGCTCCTGCCGCGAGAGTGCTCAGGGAAACGGGGCAGTTGTTGGTCTGAGCAAAGTCTCCACTCGCTACAATGTTGCTGATCGGCAACGCTACACCTCCGACGTTGGTGAGCATCACCGTTTGTGACAAGCTGGTGGAGCCGACCGGCTGGGCACCCATGGCCAGGATCGGTGGCGAAAGTTGGACCACGGGAGCCACCAGGAGCTGGACGCTGGATCCGGAAACTCCAAAAATCCCCGAACCGATCGCAAAGATTTGGGTACCGTCCGACGTCACCCCTTGCGCTATCTCACTTGCAGGGGAAGCCATGTCCGGGCCGGGCTGCCACGTGTCCGTGGCCGGGTCATACAGCTCGGTAACGGCTAAGTCCGTCAGGCTTGCGCCAACCCCGCCGAAAACGGCGATCTTGCCTGCAATTACTCCAGCCATCGCCGCCCCGCGCGCGGTAGGCATCGGCGCACCTGGGCTCCACGTGTTACCAGCGATGTCGTAAATCTGGACGAGGTTGGTGGTCCCGGGCCCGCCGCCGGTCGTGCCGCCGAAAACGTAGATTTTGCCGTTTAGAGCGACTGTCGCGTAGTTGTCCGAAACTGCCACCGGCAGCGGAGCCAGTGTGGTCCAGGCATCGGCCGTTGGATCATAGACTTCGGCGAGACTGAGAATCGTGGGCACTCCGTAAGTACTACCAGTCCGGCCCCCCATCACATAGATCTTGTCGTTGACGCTGGCTGCGCCCAGGCCGCCACGAGCCATACTCAAAGGCGCTTTGGTTGTCCACAGGGTGGTAGACGGGTCGAACTGCTCGTTGGCGGTGGTGGGGCCGGTCCGACCGCCGATCGCAAAGTGTTTACCCAAAGCGCTGCCGCCCGCCATTTCAGACCGAAGAACTTTCGCGTCGGGGGCGGTTGGACCGCCATGAATCCAGCTATCTGTCGCCACGTCATAAATAGATAGAAAGGCGCTATCCCCGAAGCGATAACCGTGACTGACGTAAAGCTTTCCGGAGATTAAATTGGCCGCCGCGCCTTCGACGCCAGACTTGGTGCGCGGGTCATTGAAGGGTGCCTTGAGCTTCCAGGCTAACAGGCTCGCTGCTTGGGAAGTCCCCCTCCCGGTGAGAGACGTAGTTTGTGGACTACCAAGGCCGTTAAAAATGATAGTCACGCTTCCGGTGCGAGTCCCAGTGACTGTAGGAGTGAATGTGACGCTGATCGTGCAGGTTGCTGCTGGCGCGAGGCTCGCGGCGCAGGTCTTGGTCTGGGCAAACTCGCCACTCGCGACGATGCTGGTGATGCTTATCGTCGTCCCAGTGTTGTTGGTGGCCATAATCGTCTGAGCAGCGCTGGTGGTTCCAACGCCTTGAGTTGTAAAAGAAAGCGTGGACGGAGACAGACTGACAGCTGAGGCTACACCAGTGCCATTCAGCCCAATCGTAGCTGGGGACACGGAAGAATCATCAACTATGGAGATGCTCCCGGACTCGGGGCTGATAAGCCGAGGGGTAAAGGCAACACTGAAAGTGCAATTTGCCCCTGCCGTAAGGCTGGCCGGAGATATGGGGCAATTGTTGGTCTGAGCAAAGTCGCCGAAAAGGGAAATGCTGGAGATGGTCAAAGGGCCGGTGCCGATGTTGGTCAGCTTCAGCGTTTGCGCCGCGCTCGCCGTGCCCACGATGGTGTTGGGGAAGGTCAAGCTTGGCGGAGAAAAGCTGACAACGCCCAGGCTGAGGCCGGGGCCGGTAAGCTGAATGGTTTGTGGGTTCCCGGGCGCATTGTCGGTGATTGTTACGGTCCCCGTTCTGTTTCCAATTGCCGTCGGAGCAAAAGTGACATTGAGGGTGCAATTCGTCCCCGCCGCGAGTGTGACCGGGGAAACGGGGCAATTGTTAGTCTGCGCGAAGTCGCCGCTCGCCACAATGCCTGTAATGGTCAGAGGGCCGCTGCCGATGTTGGTCAGCGTCACTGGCTGTGCTCCGCTGGTCGTACCCATTACCTGGGCAGCAAAGGAAAGGAATGTAGCGGAGAGGCTAACGAATGGGCCGGTGGTGGAGCAGGGTGGAAAATAGAATGAGCCAATGCGCGTGTGCCAGTTGAAATCACCGTCGGCCGTCAAGTACTCGTTGGAATACCAGAAAGTGCAGTCATCTACTGGATCGATGCTCATGCTGGTGTAATCGCCCCAACGGGTGGTAGTAAGCTGCGAACCGGTCCCGTTGATAATGGTGGCTTCAGTCTCCATGGTGTTCAGAGGATCGCTCGGCGCGCGGCCAGTGTAGTGAATCTGCGGCTTCAGGCTGTTACTCGACACACTATAGCCCATGGCCATGTCTCCCGCGTGGTCCACGGCGATGCTGCCCATCCACCGGAAATTCGCGTCGGGCGCAAACGTGCTTTGCTGGAAGATCGTGGGAGTGCCGTTCGGATTATGGACTTCGTACCACCTCACGCCCACCTGGCCGGTCACCGGGTCTACTTGCACGCTATGATTGACGACGAGGGATTCGTGATCTCCAAAATTGCGATAGGCAAGACGAAACATCAAGCGATCGCCCAGCGAATCGAGTTGCGACAACGTTCCGCCTTGAGGGATACACGTCCCGAAACTGCCAATGCAGGCTTGCGTGTACGCCGCCACGGGAATATTCGTCGGCCCAGTAAACGTCGAGTTGCCGGGAGTTGTGAAGTCCACATGGAACTTAAAAAGGTTAAGCGAGTTGGTCGCCAGTTCCATGAAGAAAGTCGGCTCACCCGGGGGGGGCTGCGTTGACCCGTCAAGATCGGACGGCATGAGGACGCCGTCGCTTGTGCTCAGTTGGAAGCAAATCATGCTCGCCGGATTACCGGCCAGCATGGCGGAGCGCGGAAAGGCGCAGGCTTGCGGCCCGATAATGGTAGACGCCCCGTTGGCGAACATGACCGCCGAGAAGTAGTAGGCGTCCGGCCAGACCCCAAACTTTGGGTAATCGTTCAAGTTGCTGCCAAACGAGAACGAATAGAGGTGGTAACTGCCCGTGGCGTCCGAAGAGGTGGAGACCGCGACGCATTCGAAGCTCGAACTGAAAGTGTTGTCGAATGTCAGGACGCTGAGCAGCCAGCGGCCAGCCGCTTTGTCGTAAAGTACGATGGGATCGCTTATATTTCCTGTCGCGCACAGACCGCCGATGGTGCCAAAGAGTGTGCTGAAGTTAGTTGGACCGAGCAACAAGGCGCCGTTCGACTTATTGTAGACAGCGAATTCAGTGTTGACGGTTTCGACGAACTGAGTGGCTCCTACAGAGCCATTGGTGTCTGGAGGAGTAAATCCATCCGCGGCTATGCCATCGAAGTTTAGCCCGCTCGTTGTGCCCACCAGTGGGCCGGCCGACTCTTGAACCACCGGATCTAGCACTTGTGGGGCGACGGCCCCACGCTGCGGCGGTCGTATGCGTCGCAGAGGGATAACGCGCTGGGCAACCGCTCTCGGCGCAACTTGAACCAATTCTCGCAACGGGGGAGAAGTGACATGCTGAATTTCAGGGATTACAGTTGGCCCCATGGCAGAGGCGGGTTCTTGTGGCGCCGGGCCCGAGGAGTCGGTCGTCCTGTGAGCGTTTTCCTGTTGAGCTCCGCTGGGGTATAGAAAAACCAAGAACAGAAAGAGAACGGAAACTTCGAGAGTATGCAGTCGCATCGAGTCAACCTCCGGCCAGGTTCAACTCAGACAGCTTCGCAACCCGTTGGTTACTGCCGAGCCGAGTCCGGCACCCTGCGCCATCGTGGTGGTGCTTTCGCCCCGGCTGACATTAGTCTTCCGTTGCCACCCATGCAAGCGGCAAGAGACGACATGAGCGGCTGTCGTCTCTTGTCGCGGTCGCGCTTGCTTGCGCTACACCATCAGCGTGTTCAGAGCGCGGCAAAAGGCGGGTGGCCGATGGCCGGATTCATCAACACGGAATTAGAGCACTACCGACCGGGCGCGTTGCGTTGACACTTCTTTACGCGTCCGATACGCTTTACGGTTTACGCCGCGCGTTTTTTCTGGGCTGAGGAGTATGGACCAACCGCTGCATGGCTGAAGAAAAACTACCGACACGCGCCGCAGATTTCTCCGAATGGTACAACCAACTCGTTTTGAAGGCGGAGCTTGCCGATTACGCGCCTGTGCGCGGCTGCATGATCGTGCGCCCCTACGGCTGGGCACTGTGGGAGAACATCCAGCAGGCGCTTGACCGCCGCTTCAAGGCTACTGGGCACCAGAACGTGGCGTTTCCGATGCTTATCCCCCGCAGCTTCATCGATAAAGAGAAGCACCACGTCGAAGGTTTCTCTCCCGAGCTAGCCGTCGTTACCATTGGCGGCGGAGAGGAGCTCGCCGAGCCTCTCGTCATTCGTCCCACTTCGGAAACCATCATCGGCCACATGTGGTCGAAATGGATTCAGTCCTACCGCGACCTGCCCGTGCTGATGAACCAGTGGAACAGCGTGATTCGCTGGGAGCTGCGCACGAAACTTTTTCTGCGCACACTCGAGTTTTACTGGCAGGAGGGTCACACAGCCCACGCCACGCGCGAAGAGGCCGAAGCCGAAACTCTCCGAATGCTCGATATCTATGCGGACTTCGCGGTGAACGATGCTGCCATACCCGTTATCCCGGGAAAAAAATCGGACGCGGAAAAATTCGCCGGCGCCGATGTGACGTATTCGATCGAAGCCATGATGGGCGACGGGAAGGCTCTGCAATCCGGCACCTCGCATTTCCTCGGACAAAACTTCGCGCAAGCCTTCGAGGTCAAGTACCTCGACCAGAACGGCCACTTGCAACATTGCTGGACCACATCGTGGGGCCTGTCCACGCGCGTTGTCGGCGCCATCATCATGGTGCATGGCGACGACCAGGGGCTTGTGTTACCACCGAAGCTTGCACCGTACCAAGTCGTGATCGTTCCCATTTTCAAGAACGACGAGGAAAAGGCCGCCGTCCTGGGTACGGCGCGCAAGGTTAAGGAGGAGCTCGCGAAGGCGAACATCCGGGTCACGCTGGACGAGCGCGAGGGCTCCAGCCCGGGCTGGAAATTCAATGATTGGGAGATGCGCGGCGTGCCCTTGCGCGTCGAGCTTGGCCCCAAGGACATCGCCAAACAGGCTGCCGTCCTTGCGCGCCGCGACCGTCCCGGCAGAGAGGGCAAGGTCAGCGCATCGCTGGCCAATCTGCCGCAAACGATCGAGCGCCTGCTCGTGGATATCCAGCAATCACTGCACGACAAGGCGTTGGCATTCCGCAAGGCGAATACGCACGACGCCAAGACTTACGACGACTTGAAGAAAGCTGTCGAAACCGGATTCGCCTATTCGTTCTGGTGCGGCAGCGCCGACTGCGAAGCCAAAATCAAAGAAGAAACCCGCGCCACCATGCGCTGTATTCCGCTGGAACAGGAGGGCGGCTCCGGTGTTTGCGTCTGCTGCGGCCAGCCTGCCACCGCCCGGGCTATTTTTGCGCGTGCTTATTAGCTCCGCCCCTGCAAGGACAGGCGCAAGCTGCGGGCTCATGAAGATTTTTTCGGGACGAACCATGGATAGCCCGTTGCTTACCGGAAACACACAATGGGCCTGCTCCTCGACACCTCCTGTCGAGAATGTTAGCGTGAAGATATACGGCAGAAGCATGCCGCCAGTTCTCGCCGAACTTCATAAACGGCTGGGGCATCGCCGGGAGGAAGAATTCGTGTTGATCGACCAGGTTCACGCACCCCGCTTGCCTGCGTCTCGCCGCACCGAATGGGGAGAGAGCAAGCTCAAGGCTATCCTTTTCACTGTCATCCTGGTCTTGCTTGTTTACTCGGCTTTCAAGATTGTGCCGATCTACGTGCAAAACTATCAGCTAAACGACAAGATGCAGGAAGTAGCGCGCTTCGCCGTCGTGAATCGTTACAACGAAGAACAAATCCGCGATACGATCTTCAAGGAGATTCAATCCCTGGAAATCCCCGCGAAGCGCGAGGACATCAAAGTCTCCAGCTCTCCAGCCATTGTGAGAATTTCCGTGGACTATTCGGTTCCCGTCGACCTGCTTTTCTATCACATGGATCTTCACTTCACTCCGTCGAGCGAGAACAAGTCCATCTTGTAAGCTGGCGCCTCGCTTGCTGCACGCCGGTCGAATGGGGAACTTGACTGGAATTCTTCGCAAATGGTCCTGGCAACCGCTTGCGAAGGAATGCCGTCTTTTCTAGTGCAGGGTCTTGCGAGACAATAAAAGCCTAGCCCTCGGGAGCCGCGCTTGCGCATCCGCATCGAAAAAGGTTTTTGGACTTCCAGATTTGGCCTGACGGTTCTCGGAATCGTCTTCGCCTGCTTCTTAACTGCCGGCGCCGTGTTCTGCGGGTATTACGTCAAGTATTCGCGGATGATCGACGCGCGCCTCTCCGGCAACGTCCTCCAGAATACGACGCAGATTTTCTCCGCTCCCGAGCACATCTCCGTAGGCCAAGCCTGGGGCCCGGACGATCTCACTACGTATCTCACGCGCGTGGGGTACCGCCCGCAAAATGACGACGGCGCTCTCGGCCAGTTCACGGTACGAGGCAATGCCGTGGACGTCCGGCCTTCCAAGCTTTCTTACTTCGCGGGCACCAACGCGCTATCGGTCCAATTTACGGGGAAGACTATCCGTTCGGTCCGACCGCTCTCCGGAGGAGCGGAACTTGGCACCGCGGAAATCGAGCCGGAGCTCATCACCAACCTTTTCGACAGCGCGCGCGAAAAGCGGCGGCCCGTGCGCTATGAAGATGTGCCTCCCGCGCTCCTTCACGCGATTCTTTCCGCAGAAGACAAGCGCTTCTTCGAGCATCCGGGGTTTGATTTCATTCGCATTGCCGGCGCCGCGTGGGCGGATATCCGGCACAGCTCGCACTATCAGGGAGCCAGCACCATCACCATGCAGGTGGCCCGCACTTTTTTTCTATCCAATGAGCGCACCATGCGCCGCAAGGCTGCGGAAGCCATGGTTTCCTTTGAGCTCGAGCAGCGTTTCTCCAAGCAGCAAATTTTCGAGCTGTATGCTAACGAAGTTTATCTCGGCAATCGCGGCAGCTTTGGGATTCGCGGTTTTTCCGAAGCCAGCGTCGCGTATTTCGGGAAAGATTTGCGGCAACTTTCGCTTCCCGAGTGCGCGTTCCTCGCCGGCCTGATCCGCGCGCCGAATTATTATTCCTCGGCGGACCGGCATCCCGAGCGCGGAGTGCAGGCGCGCGATCGCGTCCTAGCGCAGATGCTCGATAATAAATTCATTACCACAGAAGATGTGCAAGATGCCAAGAGCACTCCGCTGAAGATTGTCCGTAGTTCCGTCACTGGCGGCGAAGCGCCCTACTTCGTGGACATGGTGAAAGACCACTTGCTGGACAAGTATGCGGAGACGGAGCTGCTCAGCCAGAATTTCCGCGTGTATACGACTCTGGATCCGGCGCTCCAGCGCGCCGCTGTAGCCGCGGTGGACGCGGGGATGAAGAATGTGGACCTGCTTCTCGCCAAGAGATACGACAAGTGGCGCCGCGAAGTGGCCAAGAAGGGAAGTGACGAACCGATCCCGCAAGCGCAGGTGGCGCTGGTGGCACTCGATCCGCGCACGGGAGAAATCAAGGCGGTCATCGGAGGCCGGGACTACGGACAGAGCCAGCTCAATCACGCACTCGCACGCCGTCAGCCTGGTTCCGTTTTTAAACCCTTCGTTTATGCAGCAGCCTTTGATAACGCCGTCGACGGTGTCCAGCCGATCATCACACCCGCGACAACCGTCGATGACGAACCCACCACGTTCGAATATGACGGCACGGAATATACGCCCAACAATTTCGGCGAAAAATTCATGGGAAAAGTCACGGTGCGCGACGCGCTGACCAATTCCCTGAACGTGGCAACCGTGAAAGTCGCCGAGCTGATTGGCTACGGCCGCGTAGTGCAAATTGCGCGGCAGATGGGTCTCGGCACGAACATCCGGGCGACGCCCGCTGTCGCGCTGGGCGCTTACGAAATGACGCCGATCGATGTCGCCGCGGGTTACACAACGTTTGCGACCGTCGGCACGCGAGCCGAGCCACAATTTCTCCACAGTGTTGCGGGCTCCGATGGCACGATGCTCGAAAAATTCACGCCGCAAACGCGCACAGCTCTCGATCCGCGGGTTGCGTACCTTGTCGACAGTGTCCTGATGGATGTGCTTAACCGGGGCACGGGCGCAGGCGTCCGCGCACGGGGTTTCAATCTCCCGGCGGCGGGAAAAACGGGCACCTCGCGCGACGGCTGGTTCGCGGGTTTCACCTCTAATCTACTTTGCGTCATCTGGATCGGCTTCGACGATAATCGCGATCTGGGGCTGCCCGGCGGCGCGGCGGCCGCGCCCATCTGGGCCGACTTCATGCTTCGCGCCACGGCGTTGCCTGTTTATCGTGACGTCAAAGAATTCAAAATGCCCGAAGGAGTGCAGTCCGTCCTCATCGACCCCGAAACACTTGAGCTGGCTACCGCCAACTGTCCGGCGACGCGCGAAGAAGTTTATGTGGCAGGATCGGCGCCAACCCAGTATTGCGAGCTCCATGGCGGCCACAATTTCTTCTCCTCGACCGGCTCCTGGCTCTCGCACGTATTTGGCGGAGGGGATCCCAAGCAGCCGCAGACCGGTCCTGACGGCCAGCCTCTGCCGGCCACTTCACAGGATAAGCTGCCTGGAGCTGAGAGCCCGCAGCCCGGGGACCCTGCGGGGGAGACTGCCGATAAGAAAAAGAACCCTTTACAGAAGATTTTTGGTATCTTTGGAGGCAAGAAGAAGGACTCCGACAAGGCTAAACCCAAGCCGGAGTAGGGTGACTCGCCATGACGCGAGCTCGTGTGATGGTTTCAGCGGGTGTTTTTCTCCTGGCCCTCGCGGTTCCCTCCATTGGTCAGACTCCCGACGATAGACGCGAAACTCCGTCTATCCCTCACGACATGCAATCGCCGGCGCAAGCGGAGTCGGGACCGGTTATTGTCGTTCGCCCGGACCTTTCGGACGAGAAGATGGCTGATCTCTACATGGCTCGCAAAGAATACCGCGAAGCCGCGAACCTGTATAAGCGGCTCTCCGACCAGGAGCCGCGCAACCCCGTTTACCTGAATAAGCTGGGCATAGCCTTGCATCAGCAGACGGCACTCAGCGCCGCCCTGAAGTATTACCAGCGCGCTGCGAAGGTTGACCCGCTGTATGCCGATGCGGAAAACAACGTTGGCACGATCTGGTACCAGCGTAAGAAATACGGCAAGGCCATCAAGGCCTATCAAAAAGCGATCACGATGCGCAGCGACATGGCCGTTCTCCACAGCAATCTGGGTTACGCCTATTTTGCGGACAAGAAATACGAGGAAGCCATCGCGTCATTCCGCCGGGCGCTGGCCATTGATCCGCAGCTGTTTGAGCACGGCACCTCCAGGACAGGCTCGCTGCTCCAGGATCGTTCCGTTGGCGACCGCGGCCGCTTTTACTTCTTGCTCGCGAAGTCTTTCGCCCAAGCCGGCAATGTCGATCGTTGTCTCCTCTATCTCCGCAAAGCGAAGGAGGAGGGCTACAAATCGCTATCCGAGGTCCAGACCGATCCCGCTTTCTCTGCCGTTTTGAAACTTCCGGCCATGGAGGAAATCCTCGCGCCGAAGCCCGCTGACTCTCCGCAACCCTGAGTGGAAGTCTTCGCTGCCACCATTCGTAATTTCAATTTCTTTCCCTGGCTATGAGTTGGCGCGCAGAGTTTCTCGTTGTTCCTCAAGGTCCCGGCTGCCTCTGCTACAATGCCAAGCAGAATGGGGCAACGTAATTTCAGCAGAACTGTTGCAGCTCTTCTGTGTGCCGTCATTTCTGCTTGTGCATCAAGCCGGGCCGCGCAACAGCCCTCTGGCAACACTCAAGCGGCCGCGCAAGCAGGATCCCAGCAGGGCATTTATCTTGTTTTTCCATTCGAGAATGCCGGCGCATCGCCGCGGCTTGATTGGCTCGGCGAAGGACTCGAGGAGCTCACTATCCAGCGGCTTTCCGCAGCCGGCCAACAGGTTTACACGCACACGGGGCGCGTCAGTGAACTGGACCGCTACGGTCTGCCGGCGTCGGCGAAATTGAGCCGGGCGGCCATGCTGCATATCGCGGAAGATCTCGACGTAGATTTCGTCATCTTCGGCACTTTCACTTCCGATGGGAAGAATCTCACTGTCGAGTCACGCATTCTTCGCGTCAATGTCGTGACTGACCGCACGGGGGCCAGCCGAACGGCGTTGCTCGCGCCAGTACGCGAAAACGGTCCTCTCAATTCCCTGATGGACCTCCATATTCAGCTCCTGTGGCGGCTGCTCTCCGCCAACGACCACGCGTATTCGCGTAGCCTCGCGGAATTTTCGAAGGCGCAGCGGCCGTTGCGCCTTGACGCCTTTGAACATTACATCCGCGGTCTGCTCGCTTCCGACGATGAAGCACGTTTGCGCGAGTTGCGGGAAGCGGCGCGGCTCGATCCGGATTGGCCAGACCCTGATTTCGCGCTTGGCCAGGCATATTACGTGCGCCGCGACTGCAATTCCGCTCTTCCCTGGTTCGCGCGCGTGCCGGCTTCGCATCAGCGGCACCTCGAAGCTGTTTTTGCCAACGGCGTTTGCCGCCTGCTCTTGAATCAGCCGGACCGCGCTGAAGAGATTTTCGCCGCTTTGCAAGACACTCTTCGGAATAAAGGCGGCAGCGGCGCGGAATTGCCGGAGATTCTGAATAACCTCGCGATCTCTCGCGAGCGACAGGGGAAGACCCCTGCAGCACAGACCGATCTTCGTCGAGCGGCCGAGATTGACCCCGATGAAGGCGATTATCCATTCAATCTGGGCCTCTTCGCGCTGCGCGCCAGCGATTTTGCCGCAGCTGCGGGTTATTTCCGTGAAGCAACGCAGCGGGAGCCGGACAATCCGGAAGACCGGGCGCTGCTGATTCAGTCGCTGGAAAAGGCGGGGAAGAAAGAAGAGGCCGAACAGGAACGAGGCGCAGCCAAGGAAGCGCTCGGCACCGACGCACTCCCGGTGACTCGTCTCGAAGCACGAATCAAGGCCAGAAGCAAGACGCAAAGTGATGCCCAGGGCGACGCTCTCACACGATTGGAGCGCATCAAGACGGAACTCGACGCCGTCGCTCTGCAGCTGGAGACCGAAATGCCGGAGGCATCCGCGAGCGCAGCCGCTGGCGATGCAGCATCCGGCACTCCTACGGCGCGTGTTCGGCGTGGCCGGCAGGAGCTTGCTGCTGGCCGCCTCGATGCTGCAGAGAGCGAGTTCCGCGCCGCGCTCCAGGCGGATGCAAGCGACCCCGGGGCGCATCGCGGCCTTGCAGAGATTGACCGCAGGCGCGGCAAGCTGGATGATGCGGTCAAGGAGCTGCAGGCTTCGCTGGAAGCGCGCAACTCCGCGGTGGTGCGCACCATGCTTGCGAAGATTTATCTCGAACAGAAGAAACCCGAGATGGCCCGAGCAGAAGCAGAGCGCGCGCTCAAACTGGCTCCCAATTATTCCGAAGCAAAGCAGTTGCTCGAGCATTTGAAGAACATCAAGCCGGGAGGTGCGGCGCGATGAACGATCGAAGCGGCTCGGCGCCGCGCACATCTTTGCTTTCCCTTTCCACGCTTGCCTGCATTCTCTGTGCCGGCGTGATTGTCATTCTTCTTCCCTCGGCGATTGCCGAAGAGCATTCCGCCAGCGCGCTGGTCCTCGAACTCTCTCTCGACCGAGAAGTGGAGCCCGTCCTGGCCACCTACATCGATGAAGGCCTCGCGGATGCCGCGAAGCGCAACGCCGCTCTCGTTCTGATCACCATGGACACGCCGGGGGGGCTCAGCGATTCGATGAAAGACATCATCCAGCACATCCTCGCGTCTCCGGTGCCTGTCGCCGTTTATGTTTTTCCAACCGGGGCGCGTGGCGCTTCTGCAGGCTTCTTCATTCTTCTTTCTGCCGATATCGCGGCGATGGCCTCCGGCACGCACACGGGAGCGGCCTCGCCGCTCATAGCGGTCGGAGGTTATCCCGTGACCATTGATGAAACGCTGCGAAAGAAAATCATGAATGATGCTACGGCGTTCCTTCGGAGCTATGCGGATAAACGCGGGCGCAATCCCGCGCTTGCGGAGACCGCGGTCACTGATGCTAAGGCTTTTACGGAAAAGGAAGCGCTGGATGGAAAATTGATCGATCTTGTTGCTTCGTCGCCGGAAGATCTGTTGCACCAACTCGACGGCCGGACGATCGTACGGTTTGACGGCACACATGTTAAGCTTTCGCTCTCCCATCCGAGCCGCGCGACCTTCGAGCTTTCCGCGCGGCAGAAATTTCTTGCGCGCATCGTGGAGCCCGATGTCTTCTTTGTTCTTCTTATCGTCGGAACTCTTGGCTTGTACACGGAATTTACGCACCCCGGCATGGTTGCGCCCGGGGTAATCGGGGGCATTTGCGCGGTGTTGGCGCTCTATGCCATGCACATCCTGCCGGTGAATTTTGCCGGGTTGCTGCTCATTCTGCTGGCGCTCGCACTTTTCATTTTAGAGGCGAAATTCACAAGTCACGGCGTACTGGCAGTCGGTGGAATCGTGGCCATGATTCTTGGCGCGATGTTTCTTATCCGCTCGCCGCTCACTACTGGAGGCGTCAGCCTTGGGGTTGCCCTTGCTGCGACGCTTCCCTTTGCCGTCATTACTGTTTTTCTCATGCGCCTGGTTCTCCGCTCTCGGCAGTGGAAAACGACCACCGGCCGGGAAGAGATGATCGGGGCAGAAGGAATTGCCGTCTCCGGATTATCTGCCGGCGCGGAAGGAATCATTCGCGTCCACGGGGAGCTTTGGCGGGCCTATTCCCCGCGGTCCGTCCCGGCAGGGGCGGCCGTGCGGGTTCTTCGCGTGGATGGTCTGAAGCTGCAAGTTGAGCCAGCGCAAGCAACGGTCGCGGAAAGCAAGTAGAATTCGTTCACGTTCGGGAGGCAAACATGGAGATCGGAGTTCTGGGGTTCGCGCTGATCATCGGCATCGGATTGATTTGGTTCTGGAATTCGCTTTACATCATCAAGGAGTGGGAACGCGGCGTGGTCCTGCGCCTGGGCCGTTTACTGCCCCAGGCCAAAGGGGCGGGCCTGAGGCTGGTTTTTTGGCCGATCGAGACGCTCTATCGCATCAATCTGCGCCTCGAAACTCTGGATGTACCGCCGCAGGACATCATCACGCGTGACAACGTTTCCGTGAAAGTGAATGCCGTTTGTTACTTTCGCGTCGTCGACGCCAATCTAGCGATGTCTCAGGTGCAGAACTATCAGTATGCGACCTCGCAGCTCGCGCAAACTACGCTTCGCAGCATCGTGGGACAGTTCGAACTCGACGAAATTCTCTCGCAGCGCGATAAGGTGAACGCGAAACTTCAGATCATTCTCGACCAGGACACCGAGCCGTGGGGCATCAAGGTCTCCAAAGTCGAAGTGAAGCAGGTAGACATTCCCGAGCAGATGCAGCGCGCCATCGCCAAGCAGGCCGAGGCCGAACGCGAACGCCGCGCCAAGGTCATTCACGCGCAAGGCGAGTTCGAAGCCTCGCAAAAACTTGCCGACGCCGCAAAAGTTCTCGAAACACAATCCTCCGCGATCCAGCTTCGTTACCTGCAAACATTGACGGAGATAGGTGTCGAGAAGAACACAACGATTGTGTTCCCCCTGCCCATCGATATCATTAATAGCTGGGTGCAAGCGTTAGGGGAACGGCGAAAATAAGAATGGCTTCCGGGGGAAAAAGAGGCGGCGCCGGGGAACGTGTGCTGGAGGGGCGGCACGTTATCGGCTTATTTTTTCTGATGCTGCTGTTCTCGGGCGTTTTTTTCACGCTCGGTTACGTCATGGGGCGCAACCAGTACGACGGCCAGGTGCGCGCCGCAACGAATCCGAGAACGCCGGCCAGAGTTGACGTTGGCCCTAAATCCGATGCAGCCGCAAGACGTTCGCCGGATACAGGCTCCTCGACTCCCGCATCGGATACCACCGCGCCGCCGAGCTCTGACTGGGAGTTTTATCACGCACGGGATTCCAAGGCAGGCGAAGACCGCTTGAAACCGGCGCCGGCTGCGAAAACTGTCAGGGCCATCCCGAAAAATAATGAGCCCTCAAAGCCATCAAACGCTTCGTCGAAGACAAGCGTGAACGCCCCTCTCTTTCCCGGTGGCGCGTATTCGCTCCAAGTTGCTGCCATGACTAAGGAAGCTGACGCGCTCGACCTTGCCACAAGACTACAGAAGAAAAAGTTTCCGGCGTACGTCCTTTCGCCACGAGCGGACAAGTATTATCGCGTGCAGGTCGGCCCCTACGCCGATCAAAAGGCCGCGGACGCCGCGAAGAAAGGCCTCGAGGGCGCCGGCTTCAAAGCCATCGTAAAGCACTGATGCCCGCGCGCGGCTGGCTGGCCTATCTTCGTCCGCAACCTGGAGCGGAATTTCCCGCTGCTTTGCGGGTCGGCATCGGGGGCGTTTCTGGCGCGGCCCTTTCGCTTTCCTACACCGGCTACTATCTCAGCATCTACTCCTGGGTCTGCATCGGGGTTCTTCTCGTCGTTCTCTTCGGGGCGCGCCCGCGAGTAGCGTTCTGTTGCGGCTTTCTTCACGCGCTATTGTTCGTGTTTACTTCCGTTCCGTGGATTGCCACGGTTCTTGCGGTGCACGGCGGCCTCTCTCGCGCCGGTGGCTGGGGTGTGCTGTTTCTGATCGCCGCTATATGGGGCATTCTCATCGGCAGTTTTGCGTGGATCGTAAATCGGCTCTCGCGGCGCAGCATCGTTCTCGCTTGTATCGGCGCTCCATTTGTCTGGGTATCCTTCGAATTTGTCCGCGCACGTCTTCCGGAGATCAGCTTCCCCTGGAACTTACTTGGATACCCCGCGTCCGCAAATCTTGCGCTCGTTCAAATCACGCCGATCACGGGCATCTACGGTCTCTCGTTTGGGGTTGCAGCATTCAATGCGCTGCTTGCTTGGAGCGACGCGGCGGCAGCGCCGCATCCTCGCCGGCGTCTGGCCGCAGTTGCAGCCGTTGCCGCGGCCATTCTGGTGGTCATGGTGGCTGGCCCGCGGTTCGTGCCGAAACCGCAGGCGAGTCATTATGCGCGCGCCGTGCAGCTCAATTTTCCTGAAGCGGCCGAATACACCTCCGATTGGTTCGCGGTACATACCCGCGAGCTGGACGAAATCGAGAGTCTCAGCGTCGCGTCCTCCGCTTACAAGCCCGATCTTCTCGTTTGGCCGGAAGCTCCGGCGCCATTTTCGTTTCAGGATCTGCAATTCGCCAAGCGCGCTTCGAGTCTTGCGATTCGTTTCGGGCATCCGTACATCGCCGGCGTCATCGAATGGAAGAAGCAAGAAGACGCCTCCGGGCGCCCGGGATTCGCCGCCTATAACAGCGCGCTGCTCTTTGACGCACGAGGGCAGCGAGTATTTTCCTACGACAAAGTGCATCTGGTGCCCTTCGGCGAATACGAGCCTTTTCCGCTCATCCACCACGTCGTCACCAGCGTGTCGGAAGAAGTAGGCGGCTTTCACAAAGGCTCGAGTTATGCTGTGGGCCGTCTCGCCGATGGTCACTCTTTTGGCGTTTTCATTTGTTACGAAGCCATCTATGCGGGCGAAGTCCGGCGTTTTGCGGCCAACGGCACGGAACTGCTCATCAACATTTCGAATGACGGATGGTTCGGGCGTTCCGCCGCCCCCGAGCAGCATCTGCGCATGGCGCGCGTCCGGGCTGTGGAAAATCGCCGCTGGCTTGTGCGTTCCACGAATAACGGCTTGACCGTTTCGGTCGATCCGTACGGCCGCATCTTTGCTCCGCTTCCTCCAGACGTTCGTGCTGCGGCCGACCTCCCGTACGATTTTCGCAGCGACCAGACGATTTATGCGCGCTTTGGCGATTGGTTCGCCTGGCTCTGCGTCTTTGTTTCCGTTATTCTGTTAGCGTCAACGTTTTGGAAGAGAGAATGATCCTTGAAGACCTGCAATATCGGTATGAAGGACTGAAGCAGCGCATCACGCTTGTGCGGAGCTATCTTTGACGCTCCGCAACAACGCGAGCGGCTGAAAGCGCTCGAAGTGCGCGCCGCCGATCCCAACTTTTGGAGCAATCAGGAAGCCGCGCAGGCCGTCCTGCGCGACCGCAGACGCGCCGAAGACCAGGTGAACGCCGACGAGAAACTGGTTGCTCTCTCTGGCGACATCGAGACGTACATCAATCTCGCGCTCGAAGAGAGCAACGCCGACCAGCGCAACGATCTGCTGAAAGAGCTGGATCGCGAGTTGACGGCCGCGGAGAATTTTGTCGCAGAACTGGAAACGAAAACACTTCTCTCCGGAGAGAACGATCACCTGAACACCATCATGACCATCAAGCCCGGAGCGGGCGGCACCGAATCGCAGGACTGGGCTTCCATTCTTCTGCGCATGTATCTCCGTTGGGCGGAGCGCAAAGGCATGAGTGCCGCAGTCTTGGACGAAACCCCAGGTGAAGAAGCCGGCATAAAGTCCGCCACGATTGAATTTTCAGGAGAAAACGCGTACGGGCTCCTCGCGGGAGAAACCGGTGTCCACCGCCTTGTGCGCATTTCGCCGTTCGACCAGGCGGCGCGGCGTCACACCTCTTTCGCGTCCGTCTTCGTCATTCCGGAAATTGACGATCGCATCGAGATCAACATCCGGCCGGAAGACTTGCGCGTTGACACTTTCCGATCCGGCGGCAAGGGCGGACAAAACGTCAATAAGGTGGAGACCGCGGTTCGCATCACCCATGTCCCGACCGGCATCGTCGTGGGATGCCAGGCGGAGCGCAGCCAGCACAAAAACCGCGAACTGGCCATGAAGATGCTTCGCTCGCGGCTCTACGATCTGGAAGTTCAGAAGCGCCAGGCGGAAACCGACAAGCTCGACGAGAGCAAGCTGGATATCTCTTTCGGGAGCCAAATTCGTTCTTACGTCATGCAGCCCTATCGGTTGATCAAGGACCATCGCACAAAGTTCGAGGTCGGAGATGTGGATCGCGTTCTGGATGGCGACCTCGACCCCTTTATCCGGTCTTATCTGATGGCCAAGAAAACGCGGGGAAAGCTCGAAGTGCAGCCCGACGATGACAGGAATGCTGCGTAAGTGAGGCGCGAGCGGCAGTATTGTCCCTTTCACCATTCGAGCCCTGAAATCGACCGTTCAACCCTCTTCTAACGCATTTGGATTCAATCGGTTGATTCCGGCAGTAACGGATGTTAAGTTTGATAGGTTTAGGGAGAGAGTACCTCGGGGTGCCCGGCGGGTCGCGCAGGTGCGCGGTTTGAAATTCAAAAAGGAGAATTTGTTTTGAGCGAAGCCTTAAAAAACTTTTTGTTTACGTCGGAATCCGTGACGGAAGGTCATCCGGACAAAATTGCCGACCAGATTTCCGACGCTGTCCTCGACGAGGTGATGAGGCAGGACCCCAAGGGCCGCGTCGCTTGCGAGACACTTGTCACGACGGGCGTTGCTGTCGTCGCCGGAGAGATCACCACAAGCGCGCACGTAGATTACGACAAGCTTGTGCGAGATACGATACGCGGCGTCGGCTACGACCGCGCGAAGTACGGTTATGACGCCGACACTTGCGCCGTCATGTGCACCGTCAAGCGCCAGTCGCCGGATATCGCCATGGGCGTGGACACGGGCGGCGCGGGCGACCAGGGCCTCATGTTCGGCTTCGCTTGCGATGAAACCGAAGAATTGATGCCCATGCCCATCCAGCTTGCTCACCACCTCACGCAGCGCCTCGCCGAACTCCGCAAATCCAACAAAGTTGATTTCCTCCGGCCCGACGGCAAGTCTCAGGTGACCATCGAATATCGCGATGGACGGCCGGCGCGCGTCGACTGCGTGGTCGTTTCCACGCAGCACTGCGATCGAATATCGAATTCCGATTTGCGCGATGCCGTTACAGAGCACGTCATTCGGCCGATTATTCCGGCGTCCATGCTCGATGCCCGGACCAAATATCACATCAATCCCACCGGTCGCTTCGTCATCGGCGGGCCCATGGGAGACGCGGGACTGACCGGCCGTAAAATCATTGTTGACACTTACGGCGGTTATAGCCGGCACGGCGGGGGGGCTTTCTCCGGCAAGGACCCCTCGAAAGTGGATCGCTCGGCCTGCTACATGGCGCGGTACATCGCCAAGAACATTGTCGCGGCAGGTCTGGCGCGCAAAGCGGAAGTGCAGCTTGCTTACGCCATCGGTGTGGCAGAGCCGGTCTCCGTTATGGCCGATACGTTTGGAACGGCGACGGTCTCACCGGAGAAGATCAACGAGCTGATTCGCGAATATTTTGCGCTGACGCCCAAAGGCATTATCGAGACACTCGATCTTCGCCGCCCGATTTACAAGGCTACCGCTGCGTATGGTCACTTTGGGCGCTCCGGCCCGGGTTTCACTTGGGAGCGCACCGACCGCGCCGACGCACTGCGCAAGGCGACCGGACTTTCTACCGCGGTCACGGCGGAAGTCGGCGCGCGCCGATAGATTTTCCTTCGACTGAGTAAAGAAACTGAAAAAACAAGGAGCAAGACTTTGGCTACTGCCGAATTGAAAAAAGGCGATGTGAAAGATATGGGGCTCGCAGACGCGGGCAAGCGCAAGATTGAATGGGCATTGCAACAGATGCCCGTTCTGCAATCGATTCGCAAGCGCTTCATCAAGGAGCAGCCCCTCAAGGGGCTGCGCATTTCCGCGTGTTTGCACGTTACCAGCGAAACCGCCAATCTGATGATGACGTTGCGCGATGGAGGCGCCGACGCCGTGCTGTGCGCTTCGAATCCGCTTTCGACCCAGGATGAGGTCGCTGCTTCCTTGAACCGCGACTTCAATATCCCGACGTACGCGATCAAAGGCGAGGACAATGAGACGTATTATGCGCATCTGAGCGCGGCGCTGGAGCACAAGCCGCAGATGACCATGGATGACGGCGCGGACCTGGTCACCACGCTCCTGACCAAGCGCACCGATCTCGTGCCCAATGTCATCGCTGGAACGGAAGAGACGACCACCGGCGTGATTCGCCTGCGAGCCATGGCCAAGGACGGCACGCTCAAGTTTCCCATCGTGGCCGTGAATGACGCGCAGACCAAGCATTTCTTCGACAACCGCTACGGCACCGGGCAATCCACGCTGGACGGCGTGATTCGCGCCACGAATATTCTTCTCGCCGGCCAGAAGGTTGTTATCGCCGGCTACGGCTGGTGCGGACGCGGCGTGGCAATGCGCGCCAAAGGGCTCGGCTCTGACGTAATCGTGACGGAAATTGACCCGGTGAAGGGCATCGAAGCCGTGATGGACGGCTTCCGAGTTCTGCCGATGGCCGAGGCTGCGAAAGAAGGCGACATTTTCATCACTGTGACGGGAAACAAGAACGTCATTCGCGCGGAACATTTTGAAGTAATGAAGTCCGGCGCGGTGGTATGCAACTCCGGGCACTTCAACGTGGAGATTGACCTCCCCGCGCTTGAGCGACTTTCGACCGGCAAGCGGGAAGTTCGGCCGCTGGTGGACGAGTTCCAGTTGAAGGACGGCCGCAAGGTCTACCTCATTGCCGAAGGTCGCCTCGTGAATCTGGCCACGGCCGAAGGGCATCCTGCTGCCGTTATGGACATGAGCTTCGCCAATCAAGCGCTCTCGGCGGAGTATTTGCGGCAGCACGCCAAGGATTTGAAGCCGCAGGTTTACATGGTGCCCGAGCATCTCGACAAAGAAATCGCGCGGCTGAAACTTGAGTCCATGGGCCACAAGCTCGATAAGCTCACCGCCGAGCAAGAGCGCTACCTCGCCTCCTGGCAGGAAGGCACGTGATCGGGTGAAGCAGACGTTCTTGTCTCTTCCTCGGTCGATCTTTTAGGGGCGCAGCTACCCTGAATGTCAGTGAGCAGGGAGCAAATGCTCTTTCTTATAAACTTACTTTGACTTGTTCTGGGGAATGACCATGTGGGATCTCTCCACGCACTCAATCGATACGGCGCAACTGCGCGGCGCTTCTTATGCTGATGTGCGCGTGATGCATATTCGGCAGCGCGACCTTACCACCAAGAACGGTCAGGTTGGGACGCTTGCCCAATCCGAATCCATCGGCCTTGGCATCCGAGTCCTGGCGAACGGCGCATGGGGATTCGCGTCGACGGACCGGCTTACGCGCGAGGGTGTTGCGGCATGCACAGCGCAGGCCGTCTCCATCGCGAAGGCCTCTGCGCTCGCGAAACGCGGCGATGTCGTGCTGGCGGCGGAGGACGCTTACATTGATAGCTGGCAGAGTCCTTTTCGCAAAGACCCCTTCGAAATTCCGCTGGAAATGCAGCTGGATCTTCTGCTCGCTGCGGATGCCGCGATGCGCAAAATAAAGGGCGTCACGCTTAGCGAAACTGGCATGCAGTTTCGTAAAATCGATTCCTGGTTCGCCTCCAGCATCGGCTCCCGCATTCATCAACGCAAAATCATTTCCGGCTGCGGCATCGCCGCCACTTCTTTTCAAGACGAAGAAATTCAGAAGCGCTCGTATCCCAACAGTTTCGGCGGACAGTATGCGCTGCAGGGTTATGAACTGGTGGAATCGCTCGAACTCTTGAAGCATGCACCGCGAATCGCGGAGGAAGCCGCCGCACTGCATTCCGCCGCGCAATGTCCAGAAAAAACCGGCACCGTCATCCTCGGCGCCAGCCAGCTCGGCTTGCAGATTCACGAATCGATCGGCCATCCCATCGAACTCGACCGCGTTCTCGGCCAGGAAGCGAATTTCGCCGGAACCAGTTTTCTTACCCTCGATAAGCTCAACAAGCTTCGTTACGCCTCGGATATCGTGAATGTCGTCGCCGACGCACGCCTGGACCACGGTCCGGGCCTAGGCACCTTCGCCTATGACGACGAGGGAGTCCCGGCGCAGTGCACCGACATCATTAAAGAGGGGCAGTTCCGCGGCTATCTCTCCAATCGCGAAACCGCTCACCTCGTCGGTCTGCAACGATCCTCCGGCACGATGCGCACGGAAAGCTGGAACCGCCTGCCGATCATTCGCATGACGAATATCAGTTTGCTGCCAGGGAATTGGTCATTTGACGATCTAATCGGCGACACGGATGACGCCATTCTGATGGAGACGAATCGCTCGTGGTCCATCGACGACCGCCGCTATCAGTTTCAGTTTTCAACCGAGATTGGCTGGGAGATTAAGGGCGGCAAGAAGGGGCGCATGCTGAAAAATCCCAGTTACAGCGGCATCACCACTGATTTCTGGAATTCGTGCGACGCCATTTGTAAATTCGACGAGTGGACGCTTTGGGGCACGCCCAATTGCGGCAAGGGCCAGCCTATGCAGACGATGGGCACCGGCCACGGCGCTTCTCCGGCGCGCTTCCGCAACGTCCGCATCGGCGCCGCCTTCTCGAACCAATGAGCGACTTTTCCACGCATCGCCGAATCGTCGATACCGTTCTGCGCCTCGCCAAATCCACCTTGGCGGAAGGGACCGAAGTGCACGTCGAGGAAATTTCCGGCGCGCTCACGCGCTTCGCCAACAACGCCATTCATCAGAACGTGGCTGAGCACGGCGTCACGGTTTCCATTCGAACGGTTGTCGACGGCCGCACTGCCCGCGCTACTACCAATCGCATCGACGAAGACTCTCTTCGCGCTACCATCGAAGCGTCGCTTACCCTCTCGCACAGCCAGCCGAAAAATCCGCAACTTCTGCCGCTTCCGGGCTGGCAGCGATACCGCAAGGTCAACCGCTTCATCAAGCGAACTGCAGGGCTCACGCCTGAGGATCGTGCGCGCGCCGTCCGCCGCGCTTGCGACCTCGCTGTGAAAAATGGCCAGGTCGCTGCAGGGATTTTCTCCAGCGGGCAAAATCAAATCGTGATGGGAAATTCTCGCGGTCTCTTTGCCGGCTACCGCGAAACACACGCGGAGTTTTCCATCACCATGCAGGAAGGCGCCGCCGCGAGCTGGGCCAAGGCGAACTCGGCAAACGTTCGCGATTTCGATCCGCAGAAGCTCGCTGCGCGGGCAGGCGAAAAAGCGCATCTTGCCTGCAACGCCCGCGAACTCGCGCCTGGCCGCTACACCGTGATCCTCGAACCCGCCGCGGTTCTCGATCTCGTGGGCTTTCTTTTTTATGATTTTTCCGCGACGGCTCTGGAAGACAAGCGCTCCTGCCTGAACGACCGCATGGGCACGCAACTGTTTGGGAAAAACATAAGCATTAGCGATGACCTCTATCATCGGCTGCAGCTCGGCGCGCCGTTTGATGGCGAAGGTATTCCTCGCCAGCGGGTTTTGCTTGTCGATCGCGGCGTCCCGAAAAATCTGGTGTATGCCCGCAGCACCGCAAAGCGCGCCCGCAAGAAGCCTACGGGCCACGGCTTTGCGCTGCCCAATGAATACGGCGAAGCCCCGATGAATCTGGTCTTTTCCGGGGGCGAATCTTCACTCGAAAAGATGATCGCTTCGACGGATCGCGGCCTTCTCGTCACACGCCTTTGGTACATTCGCGAAGTGGATCCATACGAAAAGGTTATGACCGGCATGACCCGCGACGGACTTTTTCTCGTTGAAAATGGCCGCGTCGCCTCGGCAGTCCGTAACTTCCGCTTCAACCAGTCCCTGATCGAGATGCTCCGCAACGTCGAGCTTCTCAGCCCGGCCGTCCGCGCCACAGGGGAGGAAGCTTTCGAAATGGTCGTGCCCGCCATGAAAGTTCGCAATTTCCACCTTTCGGAAGTTACAAAGTTTTAATAATGTTTTAACAATTCGGATTCGCCCCCTGCCACACAACAAAATCGAATTCAGCAAATGCAAATTCTGCGTTGTACTTCGCGTGCCCCCGCAGCCTATACATGGTTATGGTCTGGCAAAGTGTGCGAGCCCGGGCAGAGCGGGCTGGGCATCCAAACTGGGGGCATCCCGACCACGACGCCTGCGGCACGGGCTTTGTGGCGCGCCTTGGCGGTGTGGCCAGCCACGACATCATCAACCATGCGCTGACGGCCCTGGAACGCCTGACGCATCGCGGTGGCGTGGATGCCGATGGAGCGAGCGGCGATGGCGCCGGCCTGCTCACTTCCTTGCCGCATTCGTTTTTCCGCGCTCGCGCCCTGGAGCAGGGCATCGAACTGCCGGAAATCTTCGGCTTGGGCTTTGCTTTCTTTCCAAAAGCGGCAGGCGCCGAAGCCCGCGCCGCAATCGAAGCTGCCGCGGACGTCGAGCGTCTGCGCATCCTCGGATGGCGCTGCGTGCCCACGAATTCCGATTCGCTGGGACGCCTCGCGCTGGATACTTTGCCCGAAATCTGGCAGTTCTATGTGGCGCCATTCCACGAGGCGCGCGGCGCTGCGCGCTTTGAGTGGCGTCTCGCGTTTCTCCGGAAACGCGCTGAATCGTGCCTGCCCCCGCGATGTTACCTGTGTTCGCTCTCTTCCCGGACCGTCGTCTACAAGGGGCTCCTCACTCCCTGGCAATTTCCGCAGTTTTACGAAGACCTGCGCGATCCTTCGTTTGCCGCCTCGTTCGCGATCTTTCACCAGCGCTATTCGACGAACACGCAACCCTCCTGGAATCTCGCGCAGCCGTTTCGCTGCGTCGCGCACAATGGCGAAATCAACACCATCATCTCGAATCGCCGCTGGTTGCGGGCCAAGGAGCGCAACATTCGCGCGCACCTGGGGGTCGGTCCGTGGTTCGGTCTCCTCGAAGAAAATGTCAGCGATTCGGCCAGTTTTGATAATGCCTTCGAGCTGCGGCTGTTCCAGGGATTCGCACCGGAAGCAGCGATGCTGTCGATGGTGCCTCCGGCTTTTGAGAACGATCCGTTTTTTTCGCGAGATGTTCGCGCGGGGCTCGCTTCGCTCTCGCAAGAGAGCGAACCCTGGGATGGACCCGCCGCGCTCATTTTTTCCGATGGCCAATTCGTCGGCGCGAAGCTCGACCGCAATGGGTTGCGTCCCATGCGCTACACCTTGACGCACGACGGTCTGCTGATGGCGGGCTCGGAAACCGGCCTCATTGATCTAGACGAAAGCCGCATCGCCGAACGGCAGCGGCTGGGTCCCGGCGAAATGATCCTTGCCAATCCCGCGACCGGCTCGTTTCTTCGTTGGCGCGAAATCCTGAAACGCCTGGCTACGCTTGAGGCAAGGAACGCTATGGCTCCGTCGCGCGCATTTGCAGCCGGCGTTGCCTTTCCATGCTGCGGCGTCGCTCATCCCAAGCGCATCGCTGCGGCCGCGGGCTGGACGGAAGATCAATTCAAGATTCTTTTCTCCGCTCTTGTGCGCGGAAAGGAAGCTGACTGGAGCATGGGGGACGACGCGCCTCCGGCGTTTCTTTCCGCGCTCCCTCGCACGCTGTGGGATTACTGCAAGCAGCGCTTCGCGCAGGTCACGAATCCGCCTATCGACCCGCTGCGCGAAACCCACGTGATGTCCCTTGACGTGCGACTGAAGGGCGATTGTTTCCTTTCCAGCCCCGTGATTGGCTCAGGCCAGCTTGCGGAGCTTTCCGCGTTACTTGGACTAGTGCACAAAATAGATTTCACTTTTCCTGCCGCTACGGGAGTCTCGGGCGCGCGCTGCAGTTTTGCTCAGCTTTCCGCTACCCCTCTGAGCAGCGGCGATCGCCCGGGGCTCTTCCTCCTCTCGGATCGCGGCATCAGCAGCGAGCGTGCGGCATTGCCCGCCCTTCTCGCCACTGCTGCTATTTGGAAATCCATGGTGCGCGGCGGACTTTGGGACGTGCCCCTTATCGTCGAGTCCGCTCAAGTAATGGACACCCATCACGTGGCCCTGCTCGTCGCCGCAGGCGCAAGCGCCGTCGTGCCCTATCTCGCCGAGCAATTTGCGGAGTCCCTCGAACCTGACGGAATCGCGCACATGCACGCCGCCATCAATGCAGGCCTCCGGAAAGTACTTGCCCGCATGGGCGTCTCCACGCTCGCGAGTTACAGGAACAGCCACCTTTTTGAAATCATCGGTCTCGATAAGGATCTTTGCGCTGAGTTTTTCGAAGATGCCGCTGACTATCCGGGGCAAAAAAGCTTTGACGATCTGCTTGCCGATTACCTTCGCATGCACACCGCTGCATTCTCCGGGTCGTCGGACGAACTTGCGGACGCAGGTCTGTATCGCTTCCGTAAGGGCGCCGAGCTGCACGCGAATTCACCCGAAATGATTCGCCGCTTGCATGCGCACCTGCGTGCTCCCGAAGAACAAAAATATTCTGCCTTCGAGGAGTTAACAGAATCTCGAGGCCCGGTGTTTCTCCGCGACCTCCTGGAAACGGTTCCGGGCACGCCCATTGGAATCGAAGAAGTCGAGCCGCTCGACTCCATCCTGCGCCGCTTCAGCACGCAGGCGATGTCTCTCGGCGCGCTGAGCCTCGAAGCGCACCGCACCCTCGCGCTGGCCATGAATTCGATTGGTGCCCGCAGCAATACCGGCGAAGGCGGGGAGGATCCTTCGCTCTACCGTCTCGAGCCTCATGCCGCGAACAAGGTCAAGCAAGTGGCATCTGCCCGCTTCGGTGTAACCACTGAGTATCTCGTCCACGCCGAAGAGCTCGAAATCAAAATGGCTCAGGGCTCCAAGCCCGGAGAAGGTGGCCAGCTTCCGGCGCGCAAAGTCACCGGATACATCGCGCGCATACGTCACGCCGTGCCCGGTACGCCGCTGATCTCGCCGCCGCCGCACCACGACATTTACAGCATCGAAGACCTCGCGCAGCTCATTCACGATCTTCGCGCGGTAAATCCGCGGGCGCGCATCGGCGTCAAGCTCGTCTCCGGCGCTGGCGTCGGAATTATCGCCGCCGGCGTTGCCAAGGCCGGCGCGGACGTGATTACCATCAGCGGCCACAACGGCGGGACAGGTTCATCGCCGCTTACCTCCATTAAGAACACCGGCTTGCCCTGGGAGATTGGATTGCGCGAAACGCACGATACACTGGTTCGCGCTGGCCTTCGTTCGCGCCTCTCTCTCCGCGTGGACGGAGGCCTGAAATTCGCGCGCGACATTCTTGTGGCCGCCATTCTCGGCGCCGACGAGTTTGGCTTCGGTACCGCCGCGCTGCTCGCCCTTGGTTGCGTCATGGCGCGGCAGTGTCATCTGAATACTTGCCCCGTCGGTATCGCCACCCAGGATGAAACCCTGCGCGCGCGATTCACGGGCAAGCCCGAGATGGTCGTAGCCTATTTCCGTTCCCTTGCCGGAGAAGTGCGTGAGCGGCTTGCACAGCTCGGTGTTGTATCCCTCAGCGAGTTGCGAGGTTGGTATGACCGGCTGTCGGCGCGTTTTGGAATGGATGCGCTCATGGTGGTGCCCATTTCCGAATCTCTCCGCATCGCGCCCCAGCAATCACCTGGATTGCACGCGTCGGTAGAAGACGCGCCGCAGTTCGCCAGCACACCCACGAATCCCCGCGAATCACAGCGAATTCGAAATTCCGACCGCAGCGTTGGTGCTCATCTCAGCGGCGAGCTGATGCGGCGCAAGGCCGCGCTTGACTCGATGGCGCCGGAAATCACGCAGGAATATCACGGCTCGGCGGGCCAAAGTTTTGGCGCCTTCCTCGCGGACGGCATCACGCTCAAACTTTACGGGGAAGCCAACGACTATGTCGGAAAAGGCTTGTCCGGCGGAACAATTGCGATTGCGGCGGGGCCCGGCAGCTCGCGGCGCGGTGATGTTCTCGCGGGAAACACCGTTCTTTATGGCGCCACATCCGGCCAGCTCTTTATCGCGGGCCGCGCCGGCGAACGCTTCGCTGTTCGCAATAGTGGCGCGCTTGCCGTTGTCGAAGGAGTCGGCCAGCACGGTTGCGAATATATGACGGGCGGCGTGGTCCTGGTCCTCGGTCCGCTCGGCCTCAATTTCGGCTCCGGCATGACCGGGGGTCTCGCCTACGTCCTGCGCGCCGAAGCTGACGAGGTTCTGCACCGTGAGTTCGTCGCACTCGCGGATCTTGAGTGCAATGAAGAGTCCTGGCTGCGCCGCGTTCTGGAGGAGCATGGCCAATTCACGGCCAGTCCGCGCGCCGCCCGCCTGCTGTCGCGCCACGGTGCACTACAGCTTGTTCGCGTGCAGCCGATTCATTTTCAAGGTTCGGTGGAAGCGACCTGGGGGCCCGTTCTGGCCCGGCTCCCTCAGCGCGAAACCGCCTTCGCCCCAACGCCCGCGGTGCAAGTTTCCGAAGCGGCGCTCCATGCCTGAAAGGAGCTTCATTCCGTCCGTTCTCGGCTGCCAGAATCCGCTATAATTCGCAGCGAGCATTCAGCCCATGGACTTCGACCAACTCGCTACTTTCGTCTACGTCGCAAAATTGAAGAGTTTCTCGCGGGCCGGTCAGAAAGTTTTTCGTTCGCAGTCCGCCGTCAGCGCACAGATTCGCCAGCTCGAACAAGCGTATCGCGCCAAACTGCTCGACCGCTCCGCGAAATCCGTCGAGCTCACTCCCGCCGGCGAAGTCCTGTTCGAATACGCCGAGCGGCTTTTGCGTCTCCGCGACGAGTCCATTCAGCTGGTTGCCGACCGCGGAAACGTGGTTCAAGGCCCCGTCGTTTTCGGCGCCAATGAGGCCACTTGCCTCTATCTCCTCCCCGACATGTTCGCGGAATTTCAACGCCGCTATCCCCTCGTGCACATCAGCATCTACCGGAATTTCAGCCACAAGATCCTGCAGCGCGTCGAAGATGGCTCCGTGGACGTCGGAATCGTGACGCTGCCGGTGAAGTCTCCGAACTTGAAGGTTCACAATATTTACAGAGACCGTCTACGCTTCATGGTCAGCGTGCGGAATCCGCTCGCCAATCGTTCGCGTGTCACGCTCGCCGAGGTCGCGGCGCAACCGCTCATTTTTCCGCGCACCGGCTATACCCGGCAGGTCCTCGATAAATTGTTCCGTCCCTACCGTTCACGGATGCATGTGACGATGGAGCTGCCCAGCATCGGGATGATCAAGCGCTTTGTGGGTGCTGATGCCGGCGTCTCGTTTATCAGCGAAAGTTTTGCGCGTGACCAGATTAAGGCCGGCGAAGTGAAGCTTTTAAGCGTCGAGGGTGTCGATCTTTGGCGCGAGCTCGGCCTCGTTTACCGGCGCGACCGCAGCCTGCCGCGTGCCGCTCAGGCGCTGATCGGCCTAATCCGCGAGCACCGCAAGTTTCACGATTCCTCAGAAGCCGCATCGGCCTAGTGCCGTTCCAACTGTTTTGTGACGAAATTCCGCACAAACCTGCCCGCCGCGGGCGGGTTTTTTTCAGCGAGTTGGCAGACACCAAAGTTTCCGAGTTTGTTTTCTTTAGTTGGAACGGCACTAGCGCTGGTAATTCCTGTTCTACTTTTGGAGAAGTGCCACCCCAGGGGTGTCATTCTGAGCCCATCCGATGAGGATAGGCGAAGAATCTAAACGTGCGCATGTACAGCGCACTCGTCGAGTTCCTTCAGCTGACTCCGCCGCTTCGCTTGTGGTGAGAAATGCGGATTAGTGCGCGTTGAAGTCTAAACTCGTAATCGCCCGCGCGATTACATTTTCCTGAATCTGAATCAAATCGGAGTCGGCGTAAGTCATGCCGAGGGCTGTGAAAATATCGCTTCCGCGCGCCACTACCGCGAGCGTTCCCGACCAGGCGTGATCGTCCGTCAATCCACGGTATCGAATTTCCACCGCTGGCAATCCACCCACGGTGGTCTTCCGCCGGGAAATCTGCTGGTAACTGCTGTAGATCTCGCGTAGCCGCTGCTCCACAGTCGTTGCCGCCGCATCCAGCGGTTCTTTCGTTTTTTCTTGCCCGACTACCATCAGCGTCGATTCGTTCGACGTACCCATTGCGACAATCGCATTCGGCAGTGCCTTTCGCGCGTCATCGAGCAGATTCCAGCTCGGCGCCTTGTACATTCGAAAGCCATGCGTGTAATTGGTGTAGAGGTTTCCCTGAATCTCTTCGCGGATCGCGGGAACTTCCGGCGGGGCCGGTTGCGTCGCGGCTGTCACCAAGGATGTCGCTGGAGCGGCTGCCGATCCTTTTATGGCTGGCGCTACGGCATTCTCCGCCACGCTCGCGGGCAATTCCGGCTTGACCCCCGCGTTCGTTATTTTCGTTGCGGCCTTCTCGCGTTTTTCCGCTGCGCCAGGAACGGCCGATTTGGCACTGGCATTCGTCGCTGTCGGCTCCGCGGGTGACGCGACCACGGATTCCGGCTTCGGCTGCGAATCCTTGGCTGGCTGGGAAGATTCGGCGCCGGCTTCCTTCTTTGGTGACACAGGCGCCGTCGGAATGATCGACGCGATCTTGTCCTTCTCCACGAGAACATAGCCAAAGTCTGTTTTGACTTTGAACATATTGTCGTCGTACGCCACGATCACGCCGTAGAGCTTCTTGCCGTCTTTCAGGTGGATCTCATCCGCCCGCACGAACAGCGCCCCCGCGCTCATCGCGCCCGCTAAGATTGCCATTGTCAGGAGGCCGCGCTTCATGGAGATCCCCACGATTTAAGTATGGCTTTGCCCCGCCAGCCCTGCAATATCCCCTTGCGCGATGGTGTCCGCGCTGTTACCTCCAGGCCGCCACGCTCGCCAGACTTGCTATTTATTCCGCTTCTTCTACTCGTTCGGCGGCCTCCTCTGGGCGATTTCTGCCAGCAGCGCGCCGATCCGTCGCGCCACGCGCTCTAATTCCTCTATCGCTGCGCTCAGCCTTGCGCGCAAAGGTTCTGGCAAGCGCGCGTGCGTTTGCTGTTGCGCCAGCGCCTCTGCAATCAACCGGATCTGTTTGCGGCTTCGCGGGTTCAGCCGCTCCCACAGTCTCTGTTTGGTGCTGCGGTTGCGTCCCAGCCATTGCTCGCCCGTTCCCGCCGGCCGCCCCGCTTCCGGCTCCGCCATCGCTGCGTTTTGTGTCTTCGCTCGAATCATTCAGTGCCGCCGTAGCACGCGGCGTAGCCCCGCGGTTTTTTCTTGCGAGTCACGGTTTTAATGCTTCCATCCGCTCCCCATTGATCTGCCCATCCTGTTCCACCCTCCCCGTTACCCGCAGCGCCCGCGTTTCGAATACCAGCCCGCCATATTTCTCATAAGCTTCAGGGAAAAGCACCGCCTCATACACGCCGCGCTGGTCTTCCAGCGTCACGAACATCATGTTGCGGTAATTCTTTGTTCCCACATGCCGGTACGTCACCACCCAGCCGCACAACGCCACGCGCTTCCCGCGCAATTTTTCCAGTTCGTCGCTCCACACCGCGCCATTCCGTGGCAGAAAATCCAGGGGGTGCCCGCTCACGCACACTTCCAGAATCTCGCGCTCGTAACGCAGCTTTTGCTCCTGCGTGTATTCCGCCGGCGGTAATCCCTCCAGCGCTTCGCTCGGTTCTTTATCGGGCGTGCCGCCAAATAAAGAATCTGTCATCCCGCTTGCCCTGAGCGGAGCCGAAGGGGGCGGGGAGCCGGCTCGGAGTCGAGGGCTCTCTCTTTGTTTTTCTCCCTGCAGCAAATTCCATCGCCACAGCATCTCCGGCCGCGTCATCGTGCGCATTTCATTGCCGGCTTCATCAAACGCCCCGCATTTAATCAGCGCCTCAATCTCGTCCTTTTCAACCGGCACGCGCCGAAGAAAATCCTCCAGCGACCGAAACGCGCCGCTCTCTTCCCGCGTCCGCACGATCGCCATGATTGTTTCCAGCCGCAACCCCTTCACCTGCATCAATCCCACGCGCAAGGCGCGCCGTCCGTCCGCGCCCGTTTCCGCCATGTACTCCATGCGCGAATGGTTCACTGACGGCAGCCGCACCTCAATCCCCCAGCGTTTTGCCTCTTCCACATACGCTGAAACGTGATAGAACCCTGCTCCCGCGCTGCACATCGCCGCCAGAAACTCCGCCGTGTGATGCGTCTTCAGATACGCCATGCGGTAGGAAATGTCCGCATACGTCGCCGCGTGCGCCTTGCAGAACCCAAACCCCGCGAATTTCTCCACCATCATCCACGCTTCTTCGCGCTGGACTCTGGTCAATCCCATCATTTCTGCGGCTTTCATGAATTTCATTTGCAACCGTTCGCGATCCTGCCGCCCCGAGTATTTGGCAGACGCTCTTCGTGCCAGATCTGCCTCTGCCAGCGACATACTGCCAACTGTTTGCGCAATCTTCATTACTTGTTCCTGGAAGATGCATACGCCAAGCGTGTCGCCAAGAATTGGTTCGAGCGAATCATGTGCGTAAGTTACTTCTTGCCCGCGCAGCCGCTTCACGAATAGCTCCTTCGATCCATACTCCGCCGCCCCTGGCCGGATCAATGCGAGTGCAACAGCTATCTCTTTGAGTGTTCGCGCCTTCATCATGCGGAGCATGCTGCGCATCGCGGGTGACTCAATCTGAAACACGCCCATCGTTCTTCCCGCTGCGATGATGTCGCACGTTGCCGGATCGTTTTCTGGTATTGCGTCAAAATCAATCTCGCGAGGCTTTGGGCAAGGCGTTGCGCCATCCGGCGCGATGCTGCTCTTCTCCTCTACCTCCTTTGCTTCCTTTACCTCCTTTACTCCTTTCTCGATGTTATCCAGCGCCAGCGCCATCGTCGTGAACCCACGCTGTCCAAGCAAATCCATCTTGATCAGCCCGAGTGCTTCGATCGCGTTCATGTCGTACTGCGTGACGACAATCCCTTTCGTCGCCCGTTCCAGCGGCGTCAACCGCGTCAGCGGCCACGCGGAAATAACCGTTCCGCACGGATGAATCCCCATGTGCCGCGGCGCATCGTCGAGACGCAACGCTACTTGCAGGATCGTTTTCCACGGTTCGTCGTCCACCGGCAGGTTCCGGCATTCCGGCAAATCCCGAATCGCCTGCAAAATTTCGCGCACGGGCCGGTGCGGCAGCCGCTTCGTGAAGTGATTCACCTCGCTCGGCGGCACGCCAAACACTTTTGCAATTTCGCGGATTGCCAGCCGCGCATGCATGGTGATGAAGCTCCCGATCATCGCGACGTGCTCTTCGCCCCAGCGTTCGTACACGTAGTCGAGCAGTTCATCCCGCCGCGCCCCGCAAATATCGATATCGATGTCTGGGCAATCGCCGCGCTGCTCGTTCAAGAATCGTTCGAAGTACAATCCCCACCGCAGCGGGCACACCCGCGAAATCCCCAGGCAATACGTCACCATCGAACTTGCCGCCGACCCCCGCGCCACCGCCGGAATCCCGCGCCGCCGCGCTTCTTCCACGATGTCCCACACCAGCAGGAAATACGGCGCTAACTTCCACTTCTCGATCACCACTAGCTCGTGCGTCAGCCGCGAGAACACTTCTTGCTGCGGCTGCTTGTAACGCTGCCACACTCCTTCAAAGCACAGTTTCCGCAAATGTGAATCAGGGGTCTCACCCTCTGGCACAGGGCATTCCGGAAGGATCAGCTTCCCCAGCTCAAGTTGCAGGTTGCACCGCTCGGCAATTTCCAGCGTTGCTCGCAACACCTCCGGATGATCCGGAAACAGCCGCTGCATCTCGGCCGCTGGTTTGAACCATGCTTCACCGCTCGTGATTTCGGGGGCCGCTACTGTCGTCAGCAAACCGCCGGTGCGAATCGCATTCACCGCACGGTGATGCAAATGCTCCTCCGGCCGCAGGAAGTGCACATTGTTCGTCGCTACCAGCGGCACGCCGAGTTCTCGCCCAATCCGTTCCGCCTCGCGCAGTGCGCGCCCATCCCCCGGCGACAAGTGCTGCACCTCGATGTACAGCCGTTCCCCAAAAATTTCCTTGAGTTGCGCGAAGTGGCTCGTGACTAGTGACTCGTGACTAGTGCCACGCAATTCCTGTTCGCGCCACTTCGCATCGGTTTGACCTTTCCTCGTACGGGCACGGCATGCCGTGCCCGTACGGCTTGGCGCATCATTTTCAGAACGAGCACGATATATCGTGCCCCTACGACTGCTCGCATCCTGCAATTGTGTTGGCATCGGCGCCAGAGCAATCACGCCTCGGCTGTGCCGCTCCAGTTCCTCCAGCGTGACTGGCCGCCCGTCTTCCTCATTAGAACCCGTACTTTGCGCCAACTCCGTCGTGCCCAAATGCCGCAGCGTCACTAGCTGGCACAAATTGCTGTACCCTTCCATATCCGCCGCCAGCAGCGTTAGAGGCGCGCTCGCCGAATTTCGCGTTTTGTTTTTCGAATTTCGAAACACGTCACTCGAAATACGAAATTCGACATCCAGCACCACACCGACGATGGGCTGGATGCCCGCTTTTTTCGCTGCCTGATAAAACCCCACCGCCGCGTACATCCCATTCGTGTCCGTCAGCGCCACGGCCGGCATCTTCTGCTCCGCCGCCGCCGCGATAATCTCTTCCGGCGATGCCACCCCCCGCAAAAATGAATAGTGGCTGTGACAATGGAGATGAATAAACACGTGATTGGTGACTCAGGGTAGGGAACAGGAAGAGAAAACTTCAGTGACTGCTGTAACGACATAACCCTGTAGCCCGGGTCTTTAGACCCGGGGTTTTTCTTTTTCACCGGGAAAGGCACGGCGTCGACAACACCAGCCCGTTCGGTTTCGTCGCGTAATGCTCGCGCAATTCTAGCCCTTTACCGTAAAACACCGCGTTCCAGCCGTACCGCCCGCGCACGCGGTCCACTTCGCAGTTCAAATACCACCGCCGGTTCGCGTCCGTGTCAAACAGCTCGTTCTGCCGCCGGTCCGGCTCGAGGTTCGTCACGCTCACGCCCACCAGCCGCACCGCCACGCGCCGCGTGAACAATTTTCCAAACAGCTCCATCGCCGCCGCGAGCAGCTCGCGCTCGTCGTTCGTCGGCCGCGTCAACCGCACTGACTGGTGCTCCGAAAACAAATCCACATAGCGCACCCGCAGCCCAATCGTCCGCGCCTGTTTTCTGTATTCGCGCAGCGTCGAGCCGATCCGCTCGCTTAAATATTCAATCAGCCCGCCAAGAAATTCCGTGTCGATCGTTCCGCCCTCGATCGTCGTCTCTCGCGAGACCGACTTCGGCGTCGCCGGCATCATCACCTCTCGCCCATCCAGCCCCCGCGCGCGTTCCCAGATTTGCCGCCCGATGGCTTCACCGAACGCCGCTTCCAGCGCCGGCCGTGGCACCTGCCGCAATTGCCCGATCGTCGTAATCCCTCGTTCGGCCAGCGTTCCCGCGTGCACGTGCCCGATTCCGTGCAGCTTTTCCACCTGCAAGGGCGTCAGAAACGCTTCTTCCTCGCCCGGCGCGACCATGCGGAATCCCCGCGGCCGTTCCAGCCGCGACGCAATCGCTGCCACCACTTTCGTCCGCGCCGCGCCCACGCTCACGCTCAGTCCCGTTCGCCCCAGCACCTCCGCCTGCAGCCGCCGCAGCGCCTCCTCATAATCCGGGTACAGCCGCTCCGTCCCCGCAAAATCCAGATAAAAATCGTCCAGCGCCGCCGTCTCCACCGCTGGCGTGTAGGTTTCCAGGATTTGCCGCACGCGCTCCGCAAAATCCGCGTAGTGCTCGTACTGTCCCGGCACGACGATGGCTTGCGGGCAGATGCGCAGCGCCTCGCGGAAGCTCATCGCCGTCTTCACGCCGAGGAACTTCGCTCCGTAGCTCGCCGAGGCCACACAGCCGCGCCCCACCAGTACAGGCTTGCCGCGCAGCTTGGGATTCAGCACCTGCTCCACCGACGCAAAAAACGCGTCCACATCCACATGCACAATGTTCGGGATTCTGCCGCCGCTGCTGTAGCTCAGGCCTTTAGGCCTGAGGTTTTTTTTCGCGCTTGCATCGTCGTGGAAAGGATGAATTGGCATCCCTAGAGCGGTGGGGAATACGTTTTCGACGCAAGCCTCCATGGCGGCTCCTGGTAGGGAATCGGGGCATCTACGCTGTCCTCCGAGCTGCGTCTTTTGCATCCTGGATGCTTCTCCGAGAAAGGGCCGATCATTTGATCGCCCCGGGATCGAGGGATTGCTCTTTCGAGTCAACCCCTCACCCCGCTTACAGCTCGGAATTTTCAACGGCCGGCGGCTCGGGAGAGTCCAAAGGACAATGGAGCCGCCAGCCGTTTCCCGTTTCCTCTACCGCCCCACACTATAGGCGAATAAAAAGCGAAAGTCAAGGATTTTCACGTCAGAGGAGTGGGTCAGTTTGAAAGCCATCGTCGAAGCGGCGTTCAAGCTATGATTCAATACGTGCTATCAATCGAATCAGACTTCACCACACTCGAACAAGCCGTGCTCGCCGAGATTTGGGACATGTATTCAGCGGATCGAGTGGCGCTTGAGGCGCAACTGTCGACTGCGACCCTTCTCAGCCGTGAGAATACTGGCGCTGGTTTTTTCACCCGTTTCTCCGTTGACCGCGCCTCCAGTACTGCCATTGGGGGTGAGCGCTTGAGAGCTGGTCCACAAGCTAAGATCGACGGATTAGAACACGGGATGGGGTTTATTCTCTGGCTGAAAGAAGGCTACGCAGACTGCCTTGAGGGATATTCCTATGCGGAGAGTACAACCGGTATCGATCTAGAAGCAGCAGGTTTCGAGATACTCCAAGGCTAGGACGAAGCTGCTCGAACTAAGGCGTTTTGTTTTCCTGGAGAATGTTGCCGCCGTCCACCACCAGCGCTTGCCCGGTAATGTAGGAAGCTTCGGGGGAAGCGAGGAAACACACCGCCGCGGCAACTTCGTTGGGCGTCCCGGCGCGGCCCACTGGAGTATGAAGCGCCGCCACGCGTTCGGTCTCCGTCGAGGAAGCCGTCGCAATCCATCCCGGTGCCACCGCATTGATCGTAATTCCATCGCGTGCCGTCTCCAGCGCTACGGCGCGCATCATTCCATCCATTGCCGCCTTGGCCGCGCCGTAGGCCGCCGACCCAATATTGCTTACCAGCGGGCCGGTCACGGAGCTCACATTCACGATTCGCCCGTATTTCTGCTGCGTCATTCCCGGCAGTACGGCGCGCGTCATCAGAAACGCCGTGTGCAGCGTGATCTCGATCTGCCGCTTCCAATCCTCATACGTGGATTTCTCGAGCGTTGCGTTTTCCATCGGCTGCCCGGTTTGCGCCATCCCCGCGTTATTCACCAATATGTGGATTTGCCCGGTCCGCGCCATCACGGATTCGGCCAATCGTTGCGCTTCGGCTTCCGCGGTCAGGTCGGCGACAAATGCCAGAACGCGGCTTCCGCTGGGGTCGAGCTCGCGCGCCCGCGCGTGAATCCTCTCCGTCGTCGACGTGATCGCGACGTACACTCCGGCGCCATGCAGTCGTCGCGCAACCGCGAAGCCGATTCCTTCCGTGCTCCCCGCGCCGGTAACCAGAGCCGTCTGCGTATTCCAGGGCCGATGCATGTGAAATTTGCCGCTGGCAGGATACATCCGCTCGGCCACCCAGGTGTACATGAAACACCCGGGTCCCGCCCGAGGTGGCCGAGTGCCCGAGGTGATGGATAGGCCGCGCCGCTCTCCGGTTCTCTTGCCGCAACCTTCTCCGAAGACTAGGGTTTTCTATGTGGGCTGTCTCCATCCCGTCGCCGCCGGGGATGTCCCAAGAGGTGAATCATGATTGCGCCTCCATCTTCTTCCTCCGGAAATGCGGCGCCAAACTTCGCCGCGGCGAAACCTAATTATTGGAAGGTGGCTTTCCGGATTTTCCGTTGGACCACCTATGCCTTCGCGCTGATCGCCATCCTCATGATTTTGCACACCGCGCCGCCTCCGCCGGTGGTGACCAGCGCGCAGGCGGCCGCCAGCGCCGAACACAAAATCGAACAGGTCGAGCACGCCGTTACCTCTGGCCAGCCCGCCACTCTGCGGATGGATGAGTCGGAGCTGAATTCCTATCTTGCTTCGCATCTCGATATTTCTCCCAACGGTTCGCCAAACTCTTCACCCGGCGGGGCCTCGCCGGCGGACGTCGAGCAGGTGCGCTCGGCGGTCAAAGACGTTAAGGTGCAGTTGATCGATGATCGCGTCCGCGCTTATGTGGTCTTTGGTTTTCACGGCAAGGACATGACGCTGCAGCTCGAAGGAAAACTCGGCGCAGCGGATGGATACTTGCGGTTCGAGCCGGTGAGCGGCCAGATTGGCTCGCTGCCGATTCCGCAATCCTCGCTGGAGACGGCCGTGCGGCACATGATGGAGTCGCCCGAAAACCGCGAGAAACTGCGCCTGCCCGCGGAAATCTCCGGCCTGAAAATCGAAAACGGTGAAATCGTCGCCAGCTACAAGTAATCACGCGGCGTGTGGTCTTAGGCGCGGCGCCTTCACCGGGGATTTATCTTAATCAAGGAGTCTTGAGGCTGGTCCTCTTCGCCAGTAAAGCCAATCTCTGCTCGTGATTCATGGGCTCCCACGGGACAAGTTTCTCGGCAAGCACATCCATCCTGCGAAAAAGCGTCAACTCAACGAAAAGCCCCATAAAATCCAAGTCCCGGAAGACCAACGAACCAGCCTCTCTCATCCGGTCGCGAATCCGCTCGAAATGGACTGGCATCTCGGTCCAGTGAAGGCTGGCACGGTGGTGATGGCAGAGGTGGTAGCCTTCGTTCAAGAAGTCCACCTCATCCACAACGGTCACGGAATTAGCGAAAAAATCCTCGGGACGTTCCGGGTCGCAGAAAGCGTGCTGGACCCATGCGGTGATTGCGTTGATGAAATTCATGCAGAGGAGCGGAACCAACACGAACAGAGTCCCAATTCTCCAATCGTAAATAAAGACGGCTCCGAAGTAGGCATAGTAGCGCGCCATTCCCCATAACATGCGTCTTCGGTTCTTTTCGTCGCCTCTCGCTTTGAAGTAGGCGTATGGAGCGAGTCCCAAAACCGTCCAAATGTTGTCCGAGAGATACCACAGGAAATCGAGCCGGCTCGTTCGATCGTAGCCCATCGTGTTGCGGGTGTCGTCGGCTCCGCTATTCTCTCTGTGGTGGAGGCACACATGAGCCGTCCGGCCCAGTTCCGGAATGTTCCCATACAAATACCCTAGGAAGAATTCGAGGTAGCGGCCGAAGACTTTATCGTATTTCCCCGAAAAGTAGCCCCGGGGTCGGTGTGCCTCCAAGTGGCTGGCGCTGAACATCCTTACAAACCGCTGGAACTTGAGACCGTAAAGAGAAAGATAGAAAGCGATCGCCAGCAGCAGCCGAGGTTTCCCTAAAACAAGTTGGATCACGAAAATTGGCACGGCGGTAAGGCTAAGAGAAACCATCAGGCGCAACGCGGGGGTGTCTCGGGAATCCCGCAGAGCTTTTTGGCCGAGCCGGTCGAGGATCCCGTCGTACGCCCGGGAGAGGAATTCATACGCCTCGCGTAACGGACGAACCCTCCCGAGGAACATGGCCGCGCCGTAGCATCCGAAGGAAAGCGCGGCCATGGGCAATGCGGCCACCGCGCTTGCCAAACCCATGAGGACTGCGAACCACTGAAATAAGAATTGGAGCTTGGGTTTGGCTCCCAAACTGATCGTCATGGAGGAGGTGCCTAACTCGGGGTTATAAATTTCCATTCAGCACCGTGCGCCGGGATTTGGTTTATACGCTCGAGTGGGCATATTAGGCTGTACTGTGAAAGTGAGTCAACATGGGCGCCCTCGGAGTTTCCATACGTTCCCATCATGCCGCATGCGCAAGCGACAAAAACAACGTCAAGTACCTCTTCAGCTTCTGTGTGATCAGGAAATTTTCCTTCACATGCTGATGCCCGTGCTCGCCGAGCTTCACCGCAATTTCGGGATGCGACAATAAATAGCGGATCTGATAAGCCGCACCCTCCACGGAGTGCGCCAGCAGCCCGGTGTGCTTGTGGATCACCTGGATGGGAATCCCGCCGACCGCTGATGCCACAACCGGCTTCTTCTTCCAAAGAGCTTCGGAAACGGTGAGCCCAAATCCTTCGCGCAGACTCTTTTGAATGACCACCGTCGAAGCCCGTTGCAGCGCGTTCACTTCCAGCGGCGCCCATGTGGGAAGCTCCAGGACCCGAATATCGGGATCGCCGTCCGCTTCGTGAAGAACTTCTTTGAGGACGATAGCGCCTTCGGGATCATCGGCGGCGCCGCCGCCTGCCAGGACGAGCTGGCAATCGAAATAACGCTTCACAATGCGATAGGCGCGAATCACCCCGATGGGGTCCTTGAGGCGGTCGAAGCGGGAAATTTGCGTGAGGATGGGCCGTCGCCGATCGATTTGATAGCGCTCCAGGACTTGCGTGATGAATTCCCGATCGAGCTCGCAGTTCTTTTCGGAAAGCGGATCGATCGCCGGATAGAAAAGATATTGCGGGATCGCTAGCTGCCGGGAAAACTCGGGCGAAGAAAACATCGCCCCATCGTAGCGGGCTACAAACGAAGCGAGGAAATCCCATACTTCGCGGCTGGGGTGCGAAAGGTCAATGTGGCAGCGCCAAACCCAATGGCCGGAACCCGCCTGGCGGCCATCAATGAGCGCGGCGGGTTGCGGGTCGTGGATGACCATGAATTCGGCGTCCAGCGGAAGGCGCGCGCGATTTTTCTCGTTGCATTGAAGGAAAATGTCGAAGTCGCGGGGTCGCAAGCTATATGTGCCGCCATGCAGGGCATTGTGAAACGCTTTGGTGACTTGGAAGAAGTCGTCGTCACCGGTCATCACGTCCCAGCGGATGTTCAGATCGAGCTCCTCGGCGAGCGGCACCAGGCGATTCAGGATTTCGGCCACGCCGCCTCCCACCGCCGTTGAGTTGATCATTTCAATGCTGCGGCCGCGCAAGGGCTTCGCTAGCGCGCGAAGTTCTTCAATCTCTCCGGCGCCCAACAATCCTGCATAGTCTTCCAGTGGAATTCGGCTGGCGAGCTGGGTTTCGGTCACGCCTTTCTCCTTTCACGGTCAATCAGCCGCAGCAGCTTTGCGCGCGCGGTGTCCAGCGTATTCGTGTAGACATCGATCCGGTCGATGCTCGAAGCAAGAGTGTCCAGGCCCAGATTGTTCGCAAGCCACAGCGAGAAATCATTCGTGCGGAGATGAAGCCGCAACCTTGACGAAATGAAATGAAAATAAAAAGAGGAGTGGCTGAGGCGCTCGATTCCGTTGCGAAACTCCTCGAGGGTTTTTGCCTCGTGACCCAATGGAACGGTGACTTCCACGCTTTCGCAGAAATAAAAGCGTTCCAGCGCGGTCTGCCTGGCGAAATCCGGGAACGCTACGCAATAGTCGCTCGTAATCCGGCAGAGATCGCTGCGCAGCGCGGCGATTGACAAATAGTCCCGGATATCCAGCGCCGCAAACTGCTCGGCAAGATCGCTGCGATTCGCATCCGCCTGCGCCCACTGCGCAAAGTCATTGGAAAAACCTTCCGTCAGGAAATGGTGGCTGCTCAAGGTCTGAAACGTGTGGTGAAAGATGGAAGCGTCGCTGCAGTGCTCGAGTCCAGCGAGAAGTTCGGCGATCGTGCTGGCCGACTGGTTGCCGACGCGTACAAGGTAAGAAACAGTGGAAAACTCAAATGGTGTTTGTGCTGTATTCACATCAAGCCTCAACACGCTCGGGAAGATCGATGCGGATTTCCGTCAAATCGGAGAGTAAATGGGCGGCCCAGCGGTATACGTTGCGTTCCCGAACCGTGGTGCGCATGCGCTGCATTCGTGCCGATTGTTCCGCCGCGGGCATTTCCAGGGCGCGCGGAATGGCGCTCGCAAGCTGCTGCATATCGTAGGGATTCACAAGGAGAGCGTCGGAAAGCTCGTGAGCGGCCCCGGCAAAAGTGCTGAGGATCAGCACTCCGCTTTCATCGCTGCGGGAGGCGATGAATTCCTTTGCCACCAGATTCATTCCATCATGCAGAGGCGTGATCAAACAGAAGGAGGCGGCGCGATAGAATCGCGCGATCTCCTCGTGCGAGTGATGCCGCTTGAGAAAGACGATGGGTTTCCAGCGGGCCGTTTGGAAGCGCGCATTGATGCGCTCGGCTTCGGCGCTGACCTCGTCGAGCAATTTCTGGTAGCGCTCGATCTTTGTGCGGCTCGGCGCGCCGATTTGCACGAACAAAAAGCGCCCGTAGTACGCCGGATTCAATTCCAGAAAATGTTCGATCCCGCGGAAGCGCTCGAGAATTCCCTTGGTGTAATCGACGCGATCCACGCCCACGCCCATCACGGAAGCTTCCACCCCGAGCTCTTCGCACAAAGCAGCGCGTTCCTGGCCGGCGTTGCGGTGGGGTTTGTCCGGACTTTCCGGAAACGCAACGCTGATCGGATAGGGCCGCACTCGCGTGACGTGATTCTGACGGTTGACTGCGAAGCGGTCCCATTCCGTGAGCGCTTCCACGGCGCGATCCACCGTCTCGAGGAAATTGTTGCAATGCGATTGTATGTGAAATCCGATGAGATCCGCGCCAAGCAGGCCGTCAATCAGCTCGCGCTGCCACGGACAGATGCCGAAAACTTCGGGGTTCGGCCAGGGAATGTGCCAGAAAATCGCAACTCGCGCGTCGGGGCGCGCATCTTTGATCATTCGCGGCAGCAGCGCGAAGTGATAATCCTGCGCGAGAAGGATCGGCGACTCGGTTCCATTCATTTCTTCAAGCACGGCATCGGCAAAGCGCCGGTTCGCGCGCACGTAATACATCCAGTCCTCTGGCCGGAACGTCGGGCGCATATGCGCAATGTGACAGAGCGGCCAAATCCCTTCGTTCGAAAAGCCCTCGTAATATCCGCGCTCTTCCTCGGCCGTCAGCCACACGCGTCGCAGCGTGTAGCTCGGACGATCCGGAGGCACGCGCAGGTGGTCCTGCTTGTCCACAACTGTGCGGTCGGCGTTGCCGGAGCCGTTTGCGATCCACGTGCCTTCGCAGGCGTGCAGCACCGGCTCAAGCGCGGTGACCAGCCCGCTTGCCGGAACAATTACGTTCACCGATTTTTCTTTCTCGTTGAAAACGTGCATGTACGGCTCGCGATTCGACACCACAAAGAGCGGCTTCTCTTGCAGCTTGCTGCGCACGCTCACGCGCAGCCGCTCCGCGGTCCACAGCGATGCGCTCGTATCGCGCAGGCGCGCCTCCTCTTCCGCGGTGGCCCGCGCGACGTTCAGGTCGCGCGCCAGGTGTGATACTTCTTTGTGGATTTGGTCGAAAATCTCGCCTTGTCCGAATATCGGGGGAACGTGTGGATGGCCGGTGCGCAGCGTGCGCAGCCATTTTGCCGTGCGCGTGAGCGGACCAGTGAAAGTCCAGCGCACGAGTATGAGTGCCAAGCCAGTGATGAGTAAAGTTTGCACCGCCGCATTCATCAGAGAATCGCGAAGCGTGCGCGATACTTGAGTTTTAATGTAATTTGCGTCGTGAAAGAGCGCCAGTGAGCCTACAGCCTGGCCGCCGAGGCGAAGCGGCAGCGCGTAGACATACATTGCCCAATCGTTCAGCACCAGGAATTCCCCGTAGCCGGCATCCGTTTGGACAGCGCGCGTGGCAGCGAAGGGGCGGGAACGGAAAACCGGCGGGAGTCCCGGCGTGATCGCGACAACCGTACCCTCTGAATCGTAAACCGCGAAGCCCTTCAAATGTTCGCGCTGGCGAAAGCGCGTGACGATGCGTTGCAAATTTTTGTCCGGGCCGCGATCAAAAATCGGTTCGATGGTTTCTTGCAGGCTTTCTCCCAGAATTTCCGCGCGGCGCGAAAGATCGTCGCGCAGCGCGCGGCGTTGCGTGCGCACCTGATATGCAGTAAAAAGCAGGGAGACCGCGGCAACGCTCACAATCAGGGGCAGGACCATCTTCAGAGTCGTGCGCATCAAGTCTCCCGGCGGGGAGTTGATATACCAATACCGCACGGGGGCGGAGTCCGGGCGGCGATAAAATCCATGGTCTCGATTGGGCTACCGTCTCAGTCGCAAAAGTTGCGCCAAAGTCGGGCTGAAGTCATTGTAGGGCAAAATGATGTGGAATCAAGCAGATAGAGGGGTTGGCGACAAGGTGAGGCGGGACAGCGAGGTACTAGAACTAGGAATTTTTTGCCTTATCCTTCGCGATTCAGCGGCGCGATCAGCGGAAAAACCTCTTACTTCTCGCCTCCTCCGGAAAGCAGCCGCTTTGGTCCGCTCACAAATGGGTTGCCGCGCTCAAAAAAGCGGTACAGGCAGTGGACAGCGCGGGTGATACCGATGCGCACCGTAGTTCCGATGGGCACGGCAGGATGAACCACAGGAGAATCGATAACGCCAAGCCAGAGAGGGCCCAATCCGCAAAGATCCAGGCCGTCGTAGCGGCGATCAATCCGCAGCGCCGCAGCGAGCCGCCCGGGCCCACGCGTAAGGTCCAGAAGCCTGGTCGTCTTGCGATGGCGTTGCATTGTGGCCACGCCGTCGAGCGGTTCCAGGGCGCGAATCAGGACGCCGCCTCCCACGTCGGTTCCTTCGCTGCTCACATTCAACATGTAGTGATTGCCATAGGTGAAGTAGACGTAGCAGTGGCCATGGCGGAGGAAGAGCGAACGGTTGCGTCGCGTCGGGCCGCGGTAGTGGTGGCCTGCCGGATCGCCCGGGGGATAGGCCTCGGTCTCGACGATGCGGCCGCTCAGGCGGCCCGCGGCAAGGTCATGGACGACGACTTTGCCGATAAGAAAACGAGCGAGTTTGACCGTGTCCGCGGGAAGTTCCGCAAGCTGCAACCGGCGAATGGAGATTTTCTCTGCGCGGCGCCCGGGCGCCGGAACGGCCTCTTCCTTTGCCTCGCGGTTTTGTGCGCGATGTTTCGCTCGCCCCTGAAATTCTCTCTTCCGTTTTTGGACTGCTGCGTTCATCGATTGTCTTTTTCAGGCGGTTCGTTGGCGAAGAGGCGCGCGAGTTCGGCGTGTTCCATTACGACGGCGGGATCGAGCTGAATGGCGTCGAAATATTTTTTCTGGAAGCCGTCGCCCGATTCCGAAGGCGCAAACATTTTGCTCGCGAGCGTGATCGCGCTGCTGGTGTCTTGCGCCGTAATGGGCGATTCGCCGGAGAGAGCTTCATCCAGCCGCACCACAAATTCGGAGATGTTGTGCAGCCACGCGAACTGGGGATGATCGATCACCAGCCGGAACAGCTCGCCGGTGGAAACGTGGCCGTTCGCGCGCTCGTAGTCGCGGCGCTCCATGTTGAGAAGAGTCTTATGAAGGCGCAGGAGCGCTAGGCGCAGCGCGACGAGTCTTTCGCGCGCGGCGGAATCACTGTTGCCGGAGGAGGATGAATTGGGGGCGCTGGGATTCATTTTGAATTTAATCGTGGTAGCGCTTTTCCCCCACGGGGAGGGGAATCGGCAAACGATTGCCCCGCGGCGGCAGCGGACAAGTGGCGAAGGGCGTATACGCGCAGGGTGGATTTTCGAGCTGGTTGAAATCGAGGACCAGCTCGCCAGGTTTCTCGAGGCCATTTGACGGAAACGCTGTGTAGAGAAAACGGCAAGCAGGGTACGTGGTCGCGGTGCTGGTCGTGTCGCGAAGAATGAAGAAAAGTTTTGGCTCGGCTGGGTCTTCAAGGACAGGTTCGAGGCGATACGTCTTGCCAGCGAGAGTGAATTCGGCGGCGCCGGGCACGGGCTGGTCGTACGTTGTGCCAATAAGCGTTGCGAGCGTGACGGTCTTGTCCGGGGTGTAGGGAAGCCATTTGGCGGTGACGCGATATTTGGCGTCGGGGTCATACCAATGCAGCCCATGAAAACCGGTGAGCGTGGGTGACTTGGAATCCTTGATGCGCAGCGCGAAACGCGATTCGCGGCGGATGACGTACATGTTGACCGTGCCGATGGTGAGGTGCGGGTTGTGTGCGTCATTGTCCGGGTCGGTGCGAAGCTCTTGCGCTTGCGCAGGTTTTCCGTCAATCAGGAAACCGGCGGGAAAGCCGCCGGCCGGAGCGGTAAGGGTCACGGTCGTGCCCTGGAGATGCAGGACGCCGAGATGCGCGGGATTCCCGGCGGGAGGATTGCCGGCCGGAAGACGGATCTTGTTGTCCGCGGCGGAGCCGAATGGGTTGTCGCCGGGCTGGAGCCATTCGAGGCCGGCGAGCGAGAGCCAGCCGTAGGGTCTCAAAAGATCCGAGACATGCTGTTCGCGCCACGCGAGCAAGTCGCGCTGCCACGCGGCGTCCTGAGCAAGCGTCGGCAGGCCGGGAAGCGCGCAGAAAAATCCAACTGCGAAAATCTTCGCGAAGAGACGATACGAAGCCATGGAACTAATTATATCGCGAGCACCCGACAAGGTGTGCGAGTCCCGGCTCCTGTCGGGCCGAGTGGAGCGCCTGCCGGCCGTGGTCTGCCCCACCTGCCCCGGACCGCTCGGAGACCCGGTCGGGGCGGGCGAGTCCAAGAACGGTGCGTTGCCCGCCCGCTGCTCATTTCCCTGCCGCTTTAAGCGTCAGGCTTTAAATCTTTGCACACCGTTTGCACACTTCCATGGAATCCACTTGTCCGGTAACGGCGTTAATCAGGAGTTGACACCAGGCTGTAGCCAATCCGCCCTGAAAAAGTATTAAAACTGCACAATGAGAACCACCTGGCATAAGTTCTTGGTGGTTCCCGTTGGCGAATACGAAAAGACGCGGTAGCGCGGCTAGAGCTGCTTAGCGGCTTTCGAGAGGTGGAAGCCGGCAGACTTCGGTGCGTGGGCGTCGCGGTACTCGTCCAGTTCCACTTCGCTAATCCGGTAATGTGTTTGCGGTGGATAGTTTGCGAAAGCAGCCAGCTCACGGCGGAGCTTGAGCGAGCAGATGTCGGGACCGTCCTGATAGCGTACGCGGCGGGAAGTGAATGCCTCGTTCACAATGGTTAGCGCAAATTCTCGGGTCTCGCTCGAGGCTTGCCGCACCAGGAAATTGTACTCACGCACGAGCGCTTTCGACTCGAAACCGACGTACTGGACGTTAATGCTCTCGCTCATTGGGCGCCTGCAGTTGCCGCGGGAAGGGGTGCCGCTGTGGGTTTCTTGCTGCGCTTCGCGCGCGAGCGTTTTGGAGGCGTTCCTTCGGCCGGATCAACCGCCATCAGGCCGGTGACGAATTTCTTCATTCCATGAATATCGAAATCGATGGAAGTGCGTTGTTCGTTCGATTCCGTGATGACGCCCAGGCCGTATTGGAAATGCCTGATATATTGCCCCTTCGGGAGCGACCTCATAAGAGCCTCTTTCTTCCAGCCGGCGAAGCTTCTACGACTTTGCTTTTTGTTTCTTGCCCCGGTTGCCCCTGTTCCCTGCCCAGCGCTGTATTGCCTTTTTCCTGCCGTCAACCTGCAGTTGTTTCTCAATTCCGCCGGCCTCCAGGTATTTATGCATCGGGGCGATCGACCCTTTCGGCTGGGATCGGCCCAGCGTTTTCTTTTGCAGGGCCTGCGTCACGGGCGCGCGAAAATGGAGCGGGTCCCTGAGGTTCTGCAATTCCCGGTAATAATAAAGCGGCGTGGGGTGCTTTCCGTTGAACCTGAGCTTCTTTAGAAATTCGATTTCCTCCCCGGTCGCACCACCGCTCACAGACTGGCGCCGAAGGAATTCTTTGAGGCCGGGCTCTTCCTCAGGCCGGGCAGCTTCCCTTTCGACAAACTCAAATTTTCTGGCGCATCCTGGAATAAGCCTGCGATTCAGCACGATCTCCATACCAAAAGTCGCGAGGTCGATATCCCAGGACTCGATGAGCGGCTCCAAGAAGGAAGCGCAGTTCTCTACGGACACGTTGAAGACGTCCGTGTCCAGGAACTCGAGGATGCTGACACGCATCGCTTCGTAGCTTTTGCCGTTGAGGCGCGCCACGGACTGGAGCCACGTTTCGCTTTGCAGTTCGTCTTTGGCGATTCCCTTGACCACGTCCAAGAGCTTTTGCGTGACGAGGCGCTCGAGTTCGCCGAAGGGTTGCTTCTCAAAAATCGCACGAATCTGTTCTTTTCTTTCGGATGCGCACTTGCGGAGAATCAGCTCTCGAACTTCTTTAAACAAGGGCTTGGGTGGGTCCTCTAGAGTTCGCTTCAATACTTCCTTGCGCTGATGGTCCGCAAGCTTCGACAGTTTGCCGCTCGGAAGTCTCAAGAATTTCCCCATCTTGTCGTAAATGTCCGTGCGGCTCGGCTCTGGAGGCAGTTTCTTGCCTGTCAGCAGCTGCGAAACGTAGGACTCCGTAACCTCGGCGGCGGCCGCCAGATCTCTCTGTTCGAGCCCTAGTTCTTCCAGCCGCTGCTTGACCGCCAGACAGACATCCACAAGCACCTCCGGGGGGCTTAACTCTGACTGATTAACTACGGAAGATGGTCTCAGATTCCACTTGACACGTCAAGTTAATTAACCTATTCTGGTTAACGGACTGAGGGAGTCTTCAGGTCATCTGAACCAATAGTGGTTATCTGAATCGCGCCCTTGGCATCGAGAACCAAGGAGAGTCTTATGTTTGCACGCAGAGTTTACATGCACCTGAAGCCCAATAGCGTTGCGGAGTTTACCCAGAGGCTGGAGAAGGACATCCTCCCCCTGCTTCGGAAACAGAAAGGGTTCCAGGACGAAATCACGTTCGTCGGACAGAGCGGCACGGAAGCGTTCGCCATCAGTTTGTGGGACAAAGCTGAGGACGCTGAGGCTTACAACCGCGCAAATTACCCAGAAGTGACAAAGATCCTCGCCACGGTAGTTGAGGGAGCTCCCCAGGTGGAAACCTTCAACGTCGCTAACTCGACGTTCCACAAGATCGCCGCTGCGGCAGCGGCCTGAAGCCAGCAGGTCCTTTCGTTGGGAGGGGGCGGCCAAGTCCGCCCCCTCAAGTTGTCCGGCAGAGGAGATAGGAAAGAGCGCGCGAGGTTTTCGATATCTCGGATTCAACAAAAGGAGAAATGCATGTACTTTTTTTCGTGGATCATTGTTGGGTTCATTGCCGGCTGGTCAGCCGGAAAGATTCTCAAAGGCAATGGATACGGTCCGTTGATGGACATCGTGATAGGTATTGGCGGAGCTATAGCGGGCGGATTCGTCATGCGCTTAGCAGGCTTTTCCGGCTATCGGGGAACGATCTACACAACTCTGGTCGCAATACTTGGCGCCGTATTTCTGACACTGCTCGTAGGTTTCGTGAACGGCAGAAGGCTTTACGCGCGGCAACTCTAGACGCCGCGCAGCTATGGAAAACGAAAATGCCGGACACTGATAAAACAAGGGCCATTTTGATTAGGGAGGACACGCCTCTGCCGGCGAACCAGTCGATCGAAAGTGAAGCCTTTCTGCCTGGCTGGAGAGTCGTCAAGAATCTCGATCGCTCTGCGCTGGCCCGAAACATCGAGGGTGCGCATTGGAACTTTTTCTACCTGGCTGGTGCAATGAGAGCTACGGTCCTGGGTCGCGACTGGCCAGGAACCCTGCGCAGAGCGGTGAAGCGCGTTCTGGCGAGGCAGGAGGGTCAGAGGTTTAACTCTCTGGAGATTACGAAGGTCGTCTCGAAGCGGTTCCTCGGGATTCCGTTTACGAGTGTTACCGCCCATTCCCGGCATATCCAGCAAGGTATTGCCCTGGTCCCCGCAAGGGATTTTGTCTTGAGAATGCCTGCTGCGGTTCCAGAACGCAGGCTGGATAGCGGCGGAGAACAGCAACACGCAGAAGCGGCCCCGAAGCAATACGCGGCCGTGATTTCAAGTTCTTAGGAATTTGTGGGAGATATGAAAATGAAAACGATGCGCAGTTCGATTCTTTGTTTTGTGATCCTGCTCCTTACGGCGCCATTACTCTGGGGACAGGATCTTTCCAAGTATCGGCACTTTACCTTTGGAATGAGCTTGACCAGAGTGTTGGAACAAACTGACCAAAGAATTGCCGACGTAAAGGTGATTCATGGCCGTCCAGCGCTGATTCAGGAACTGACGTGGTGGCCGCCGAACCTTGCTGGAACATCGCAATCCGATAGCGTGCAGGAGATTCTCTTCTCTTTCTACAACGGTGAGCTCTACAGGATTTCGGCGAACTACGACCGAAGAGCCATCGAAGGGCTTACCGCGGAAGATATGGTGCAATCGATAACAGCGAGGTATGGCACTCCGAAAAACCCAGCGACCGAAATGTTGGAGACTGAGATCAATTTTTCCCCACATGATCCATACGATTTGAAAGAGAAGGTCGTTGCATCGTGGGAAGATTCTCAGTACGCCCTCAATCTGGTCCGGTCCTCGTACTCAGACGGATATGGGCTTGTTATGTTCTCTAAACAGCTGAATGCGGAAGCTGAGCTGGCCATCGCCGAGGCGGTAAAGCTGGAAAAGGATGAGATTCCGCAAGTAGAAGCCGCACGGCAGAAGAAAGAAACTGACGACCTCGAAGTAGCGCGTCAGAAGAATCGGAAGATTTTTCATCCCTAGGGTTTGTGGGACACGGGGAACCACCATGGCGACTCCCGTTGCCATGATTGGTGCTGCCCTTCCTTCGCAGCTCGCAGATTTCGCGAACCGCAGAATGATGTACGCCCGGCAAGTCTAGCACTTAGCGCCGCTTAGGCCCCGCTGCCTCGAAGGGCCGGCTAACTCCTGGTTAGTCGGATTACCGGACAAGTGGACCTGGGAGGTAGCCGGACGTAAAGCCCGAAGACGAATTAGCGGGGCCCATACGCCGGGTTTGCGTGTGGGGCGTTTTCCCGGCATTCTCTTTGTCGGTTTCTCTACTGTTTCCCTCGCGCGCTACGCGCCTCGCGGAGAGGGGGGTATCAGTCTATCGAACCACACTCCGAAAGCGCGGTCGGCCTCTCCGACCGGGCCGGGGCAGGCTCCATGCGGGTTACTTATCGGCGTGGATGCGGTCGGCGGGGACTTCGACTTCGGTGACCCCGCGGAAGGAGAAGAGCAGCTTTACGAGGTACTTTGGCGGCTGCTCCGAGGTTTGCTTCACGATATGCGCGACGGCGTCGGTGACCGCCGCCTGGAACATCACGCCCTCGGCCTGGAGGCCGGCCAGATTCACGCGCACAAGTTGGCCTGGTTGCAACATCGGTCCTATGGAAATCCTCCGCCTGCCAGAAGTGAAATGCAAGTCGTTCCCGCGCAGCCGGGACTCTGGTCGTTCGGTCAGGTTCTTGCAGGGCAAGGACCTGTACCATTTCGCGGTTGCCTTCTCCTGCAACCGCAGCCTAATGTATTCGGTGAGTGGGCCTTCTACAGGGAACATGTTATCCATCTTCGGCAACCGCGCCAACACCACCGAGCCTTCCCCTCTGGAAGGATTCGACGTTTTCCGCGCGCAAAAGGTGGAATCCGGGCTGAGGCAGATTGCGCGGCGCGAGTGGTGGCTCTGGCTGTCCGCGATTTTCGTAACCACACTCTCCGCAACGGCCTTTTTGCTGACCTCATTCCGCTCGCTCTTCCTCCACAGCGAGCATTTCTACGAAATCCGATCGGATCAGGCTCGATGGGGAGTCTTCTGCTTGTTGCTACTTTTCAACGGCCGGCTCGTTTACCGGCAATGGGCGCTGCGCCGTCAGCGCATGGAGCTGACCGGGCAGGGCGCCGGCGCGCCAGGGCACGCCGAGCAAATCGACGACCCTACCTCCGTGGACCCGGTTACCGGCTTGTACACGCGCCATTTCATCGAGCAGCAGCTGGGGAAAGAGATTGCGCGCGCGCGGCGGCAAAACACCGCGCTGAGCCTGGCGACAATCCATCTGGATGACTTCGCGGAGGTCACCAAGACGTATGGCCCGGCGGCGAGGGACCAGGCAGTGAAAGACCTGGCGCGGCGTTTGAAGAAGGCCTGCCGGGGCTCCGATTTTGCGGTGCGCCTGGGAACCGAGGATTTCCTGCTCGTGCTGCCGGAATGCAATTTGGGCGAAGCCAAAGTCGTTCTGAACCGGGTCGGCCCTCTGGAAACAACCTGCTCCGGACGGAAACTCACTCTCGGCTACACGACCGGATGGGTGGACTACCAACAGGGTGACCTGCCCTCGGATTTGCTCAGACGCGCGACAGATCTCCTACACCTCTACGACTCGGCCGCGAAAGAAAGCTTCGCCTCGACCCCCCTGCCTCATTAAGTCCGTGTGAGTGAGTGTTTTTCAGTGAGAATTGTCAGCGAAGCGGCGGAGCGCCTCATCCCAGCCCAAGGGCAATTGAGAACCTTTGACGGTCCAGCGCCAGAATTTCGTCTGGTCCATGTGGGGAGCAATCGCGGTCATGATGCGCACATGCAGCGGGTGCTGCACGAAGTCGCGCAGAGCCGCTTCGTCCTTCCATGCGGAGAGCGTCCAGAACCGTTTGGAGAACGGGTGGGCGAGAACCGAATAACCGAGCAGGCCCTGCGCCGACGCCAACTGCTTCGCCACTAACACTGTTTGGTAGAAGAACGAAGGCACTCGCCAATGGCTCTTCAACGGGAGATAAGAGAGCAACGCGACGAAATCGCCGTTGGGGTCGGGAGAGCCAAATGTTCGCCACGGAGTTGCGGGCATGATTCCGGGATTCTAGCGCATTATTCTTTTGGCGGGTCACGCATCCTATGGGTTTCAAGGATTAGGCACTCAGGTTCGCGTTGCCGCTGCGCATCTGCCGCACTCGTCGAAGAATCAATTCAAAACTTGTCCGCGCACGAGAGATGCGATATAAGCGGTATTAGCGTGTCGCCACCGATGGACTTCCCGAAGCCAATTCGGATTTTTCACAGAGACCTGCCCTGCCAAGAGGGGAGAGACTCTATCTCGAATCGTCAGGGGGTACGGTTCGAGAGGCGCGCAGAGTCCATGCATGTTCGGGTAGGGTGAGATGCGTGCTGGGTGGAACACCGAGAGGCAGAGATACGGAGGGATTTATGTTTGATGCGTTGCAGGAAGAAAAGCAAGACAGTTCAACCAAGATGTGGATCGGTATCTTTGTGATTGTAGCCCTCGCGGCGCTGGGAGGGCTGTATTATGCGATCACGAAGGGTACGACGAAGGAACCCGCGCCAGCTGTAGCTACGGCCGGAGCGGCGCCAGTCTCTAAAGCCGACGCCGACCCTATCCATGACTTGAAGGTCCAGCGCGTAACGATGCAGAAGGACCCCTCGGGATCCACGGCAGTCTGGTCCGTCACGATCGAGAATAGATCCACGGGGTACGCGTACAGCAACATCAAGTACGAAACTACTTACCTGGGCCCAAACAACAAGACCTTGCTCGTCAACCAAGGCGTCATTACGAACAGCATTGGCCCCGGCGAACAAGTAAGCCCGGAAGTCAGAGACGCGCTGTATCCGGCGGGCACGGTGCTGTATAAGTTTAAGATTACGGACGCCAAGGCGACGGCGCAGTAAGCAGCGCAGGCTTCGTCAGGCTGCCGGGCGAAGCAGGCGGACCCCGCTGAGGCGCTGCGATACGAGTAGCGGCGTTTCTTACCGGCTGGAGCTGGTTCCGCTTAATTCATCGGCAAGGCCTTGCGCGTTGTACAGCTTGCGCAAGGTTTCCGTCATCACGCCGGTATGTACGGAGACGGCGCGATTTGTTTCATCACTGTAGACGAAATCTCCCACCAGCGATTCAATGTTTCCGTCGAAAATGAGGCCGACGATTTCCGCATTGCGGTTGATTACCGGCGAGCCGGAATTGCCGCCGGTGATGTCGTTCGAAGAGACGAAATCAAGGGGCGTGGACAAATCCAGTTTGTCGCGTCCCGCAACGTAGCGTGATGGAAGCGCGAACGGCCCCTTGAAATCGAAACCTTGCGCGCGGTCGTACAACCCATAGAGGGTGGTCTTGTAAGGCGCCTTCGTTCCGTTCATGGGGTAGCCCTTCACCTGGCCGTAGGAAAGACGCAGGGTGAAAGTGGCGTCGGGGTAAGTGTTTTTTCCATACGCGGCAAAGCGCGCTTTCCCAAGCTTTTCTCCCGCCTGCTGCAGCACGCTGTCCACGTTCTCTTCCTGCCACTTGATGGCGGCGCGGCGATTCGGATCGAGATTCCGCTGCAGCACGATCATCGGATCGGTGGATGCCGCCACCGCGGATTCGCCACCCTCCACCAGCTTCTTGCGCACTTCGGGATCGGCGAGTTTCGTGCCGTTGATGATCCCCGTGGCTACTTCCTTCGGGGATCGTCCGTGGAGAACGATTTTCACAAACGGATCATCGGGCCCCAGCTCCTGCAAAGCTTCCTCCAAAGAAGCCGTCATGCGCGCGATTTCAAATCCAGGATAAATCGGAGCGGGAGAGAAAAGGTTGAATCGCAGAGAATCGAGTTGCGCGTCATGGTAACCTTCGAGGCGTTCCGCGTCGGGCTTCTTGATCTCCATGACGTAGTCCACGATTGTGGCGGCGATGCCTGCAAGCTGCGAATCCGTGCTTTCGAACAGAGACTGTTTGACCCTCGCGGAAGCTTTTTTCATGGCCTCCGCGATGGCGTCCCAGGCTCCTCCATCCGCCTGTTTCCATTCGGGATTGCTTATCACCTTGGACTTGAACTCTTCTTCATCGCTCTTTTTCTTGGCCATCACGTTCTTGTCAAGCAGGCCCGCGTGGCGCCCTTCGAAGGCCTTAAAGCTGTTCTCGAGACCGAAGATGCGCGTACTCGTCTGGCGAGCCTGCTCCTCGCCGAGGGCCGCGTAGGCTTTCGCTGCCTCAAGGCGATGCCTGATCAGCTTGAGGAGATTCGGTTCGAAATAGTCCCGTTCGAACTCCAGCTGGGCAACCGTGTCCAGCCGCTGCGTGGAGCCCGGATGACCTGTCACAAAAACCAATTCATTCTCGCCCGCGCCCTTTGAATTCCACTTCAGATAGTCCTTGTTTTCGATAGGCTTCCCATTCTCGTAAATGCGGAACAGCGCAAAATCCAGGTCGTAGCGAGGGTAGGTGAAGTTATCCGGGTCGCCGCCGAAGAAGGCGATCTGGTCCTCTGGCGCAAAGACGATGCGCACATCGGTGTATTTCTTGTAGCGGTAGAGCCAGTATTCGCCTCCCTGATAAAGCGTCACAATATCGGAGCGCAGGCCGGTCTTCCGTGTGCTTTCGCGTTCGATGTCCGCCAGCACCGCTTTGCGCGCCGTAAATTCTTCTTGATCCGTTTTCGCATTCTTTACCGCCGCGTTCACGCGTTCCGTCACGTTCTCCATGGAGACGAGCATATCCACTTCCAGGTCGGGAGATTTTATCTCTTGCTCCCGAGTCGCGGCATAGAATCCGCCCTTGATGAAGTCGTGCTCCGCTGTTGAACTCTTCTGCAACTGTCCGCGAGCCACGTGATGATTCGTCAAAACCAAACCGTGGGAACTCACGAAGGAGCCCGAGCCTCCGTCATTGAACCGCACGCAAGAGAGCCGCACGTGGTCGAGCCATTCCTGCGTCGGCGTAAAGTGATACTTCTCCTGGAGCCGCTTGATGGGCGGATTGTCAAACGTCCACATGCCTTCGTCGGCGCGCGACGGCGCGCTGGCGATCAATAAGCCGCCGGAGAGCAGGGCTGCCAAGGAACGCAAGGAGACTGATCTACTCATGTTGTTCGAACTCCTCTTCTGTAGTTTGCGCAGAACACTAGAATAGCGGTTTTCTGTTCTATTCCCAATTCGTTATCCGGCCCGCAAAGAGATCCCTGAGATCGAAAGCAAATTCACCGCGAGGCGACCAGCGTGATACCAGCTTGGCACGAGAAGCGCAACTCTGCTTTTCAACGCTGTCGAAGAGACCGGAAAAAGCGGAGCCTCGCTCGTCCTCGTCTGTGAAGCAGGCCCCTTCGGGCTTGACCAGGCATCTTCCCGGATTGTCTCCACCAGATTACATAGATTTTGCAATCTGGAGACAATCTCCAGAATTGCCGGGGACTTACACTTCGTAATGTCCTAGCTATGTTCCGACGGGTCCCGGTCGGAATCGGCGTGTCAAAGATCATTTGAAAGTACAAAAAAGGAGGGGCCATGAAGAGGTCGCGTTTCATCCGGTATGGACACATTGCCGCCACAATATTCATCGGCAGCGCCATTTTGTTGTCGGTGACCGTCTCGAGGGGGCGGAGTTCAGGCACATTCAATCATCCTGGCAATATCCTGATCACCGATCAGTTCAACAATCGCGTCATCGAAATCGATCCGGCTGGAAACATCGTTTGGCAATTCGGAGGAGGCCCAGCGAATGTCGGCCCCACCGCTATTGTCGGAACGAATGACGCGGAGCGCGTCGGCGGTCTCACTTTAATGGCCGGCACGGGCATTCCAGGGGGCGCCAGTCCAGCCTGTCCGTCCACCTGCGTCGACAACCGCGTCTTGCTGGTAAACCACCACGGCAAAATCGTGTGGCAGTATGGAACGTTCGGCGTCATCGGCTCCGGGTTCAACCAGCTCAGTACGCCGGTCCAGAATACCTATCTGCCTCAGTCCAACGGAGACGACCACGTGCTGATCACGGATCAGGGCAATAACCGTATCATCGAGGTGCGCCGCTCAGATAAGACCATCGTTTGGCATTATGATGGGCTGAATAATCCCAACGCCGCCGAACTCCTCAGCAACGGCAACATCCTCATCTCCGACGAGAACAACAACCAGGCCCTCGAGGTCACGCATACCACGCCGAGCACTGTGGTCCACACGTACGTTACCGCTGGCGGTGTTCCGTTCATGGGAGTGGCATTTGCCAGCCGCCTGCCGAACGGCCATACGCTCATCACGGACTCCAACAACAGCCGTATTGTGGAAACCGATGAAGCCGGCGACGTGTTCTGGCAGTACTTCACCAACAATACCAACGGTAATGATCGTCCGGGCAGCAACCCAACGCCCTTTCCCACGCGCGCAGTGCGCCTGGCAAATGGCGACACACTGATCAGTGATCAGTTCAATCATCAGGTCATTAGAGTTGATATGTCACTTGACTTGGGCAACTCGGTTAGGTCAGGGGTCATCGTCGCCAGCTACGGCACGATCAACACTCCCGGCTTTAACCTTACCACTGCCACTGAGATGAACGGGCCGTATAGCGCTTACGTCATCGGCGACTACACGGGCCTCACGCCGCCGTTCTGATCGCTGCGGAAGCTACAAACCGGATTCGGCTTCAATACGTGGTAGACAAAAAGAAGGGCGGACCGAGGTCCGCCCTTTTATACGAACTGTGGGGGAGTTCTATGCCGCAGGGCCTGCCGGTACAGCAGCAATAGAGCCACGAGCGTTTTCGTGGCCGTGGAACTGGGCGACCTCCGTCGAACCGGCCAGCGCCGTGATCGAAGAGCTGCCGCCGGAAACCAATTGCGCGATTGCGTCGAAGAAACCGGTTCCGACAAACGCCTGGTGAGTAATGGCTCGGTAACCGCTCTCCTGCGCCGCGAATTCTTCCTGTTGGAGCTTCGTATAGGCGGTCATGCCGGAGTTCGCGTAGCCGCGCGCGAGATGGAACATGGACATATTGAGCGAGTGGAAGCCGGCAAGGGTGACGAACTGGAATTTGTAACCCATCTTGCCGAGCTCCTGCTGGAAGTTGGCAATGGCGACGTCATCGAGTTTTTTCTTCCAGTTGAAGGACGGCGAGCAGTTGTAAGCCAGCAATTTTCCTGGGAACTTGGCGTGAATGGCGTCGGCGAATGTCTTCGCTTCGGCGAGGTCGGGCGTGGAGGTTTCGCACCACAGCATGTCCACATAAGGAGAGTACGCGAGGCCTCGCGCGATGGCCGCATCCAAGCCGCCGCGAAACTGATAAAAGCCTTCGGGTGTGCGCTCGCCGTGGATGAATTCACGGTCGCGCGGGTCCGCGTCGGAAAGAAGCAGGCCGGCGGAGTTGGCATCCGTGCGGGCGATAAGAAGCGTGGGCACGCCGCACACGTCGGCGGCCAGCCGCGCGGCGGTGAGCTTCTCGATGAACTCGCGCGTGGGGACGACGACTTTTCCGCCGAGGTGCCCGCATTTTTTCGCGGAAGAGAGCTGATCTTCGAAGTGGACGCCGGCTGCGCCTGCCTCGATCATGGATTTCATCAGCTCGTAAGCATTGAGCGAGCCGCCAAAACCGGCTTCGGCATCGGCGACGATGGGAGCCAGCCAGTAGGTGCCCGTCTTGCCCTCGGTGCTATCGATTTGATCGGCCCGCAGAAGTGCGCGGTTGATGCGCTTCACGAGGTCGGGCGTGCTGTTGGATGGGTAGAGGCTCTGATCCGGATAGACGTCGCCGGCGGTGTTTGCATCGGCGGCAACTTGCCAACCGCTCCCGTAAATGGCCTTCAGCCCGGCCTGGACCATTTCGATGGCCTGGTTGCCGGTGGTGGCTCCAAGCGAGGGGACGTAAGGGTCCGACTGCATGAGGTTCCAGAGACGCTCGGCGCCGAGGCGCGCCAGAGTGTATTCGATCTGGAAAGAGCCGCGCAACCGCAGCACGTCGTCGTAGGTGTAATTCCGAGTGATGCCGGACCAGCGGGGATTGGTGGTCCAGTCCGCATTCGAATGGTGATTCTTGCCATTGGCCCCGTTGGTTCCGTTCGATGACATTTGCGTCTCCTTATGAATCATGCGCGTTCGTCCGTGGTTCGATGGTACTTGCGCACGTTGTGAATTCGCTGTTCGTAAGAGCACAGCTTGAAGGCTGTGCCACCAAAACCTTTCTCATGCAGGATCGAACTCTGCGCGGCGGATCATCTCCTCGCTGATGCTGCGGGCTTCTCGCAATGAGGCGGCCTGCTGCGAATCAATCTCCTGGGGCTCCTGGGGCAATTCGCGGAGCAGGCGATCCAGCTCTTCGTCGAACAGAGCGCGGATCAACTCGGGAGAGTGGCGGACGGGTACGCCGCCATCATCGAGAATTTCCACGGTGTTAGCGTGCTTGACGCGCTGGGCGATCATCAGCCGGTAAATGCGGTCGGTGGCGAGGTCTTCCATGTAGCCATCGAGGAGGCTCGCGCCGCGGCCGTTGAGCACGCCGTTGCGATAACGAATGACCGTGCGAATGGCGGCTCGCGTTCCCGCGAGCGTGCGCGCGCCGATGCCCGTGGGAAGCGGGCGGAGATCAGGATGCGTATTGGCATTTGCAGGGCGCGCTTGAAGCTGATTGGGAACAGGGAATTGAGAAACGGCGATTTGGTTTTGGTCGGGATGGCCGGTCCATGCGCCGTCCATCAAAGACAGAGCTTCATTCTTCTTATCTTCGGCAAGCACTTTTAAGGCCCAGGCGTTCAGTTGAGCGTCTTCGCGGCTGGGGAAGAGCGCGGTCATGCCGCCGACGGCGAGCATGCCGTGCTTGTGGCAAATCTCGGGCATGAGCTCGCGAAGATTCTGGAAAAAAGCGACATCGTGGGGAATGGTATTGCGATCGGGGAGAACCCACTCCGGATTTTCCAGATGGTAATGGATGAGGCTGGCCATGTAGTCCCAGCGGCCGAGATCGAGGCCGACGATGTGATCGCGCAGATTCCAGGCGAACTCTTCCATCTGAAAAGCGAGAGGGTGCGATTCGACGAGCGCCATGCACTTGATGGCATTGGCGGGGAGTCCTTTGGCGCGGGCGATCATCTGGAAAAGATCGCGCCACCAGAGGGCTTCGTCGGCGGACTCGGATTTCGGGATGTAAATGCACAGTGGATGCTTAAGCGCGCTGAAATCGGCTTGAAAGGCGACCATGGCCACATCGAACAGCGGGGCGGGCAGGAGTTCGCCAGGGAGAACGCCGGCTTGATGAAGGTGCAATCCGCGGGGCCGCGTGAAGATGACGGTCTTGCTCGGCGCGATGGCGACGACCTTGTCGCGCTTGCGATCGAAGTAGGTGAGGCGGCCCGCCAGCGCTTCAAGAATGTTGCGAACCCCGCGCGCGAGATGATCCCAGGTGTTTGCCGCGGAGTCTTCAAGATCGAGCATGACGCCCGGCGCGCCGGAGTTCAGCATTTTCACGACAAGCTCGGCGTCGTCCGCAGGGCCGGTCATCTGGTTACGCTGGTCGGCGCACCAATCGGGAAGCTCTATGCGCCAGGAATTCGTGGTGGCGACGGAAGGGGGCAGGAAATTGGGCAGCTTGCCAGTGTGGGCTTCGGCGAGAGCGTATTCGCGGCGATGAATGAGCGCGCGCTGGCGAAGCGTGAGCGCGGCGTGAAGCGGCGCAAGAAATTCAAGAAAACCTGCGGGCAGATCTCGCGCGGGGTCAAAGTCCACGGGGGCCGAATTGACGGGAACGATGCGGTTGGAGAAAGGCAGAAGCGAAATTGCCGGGTTCGGTTTGGTGACGGCGGTCGCCATGCTCTCTTCTCAGGCTTTTCCGGGTTAAGCCCGGAGTGTACAGAAAAGCTCCACTCTCGAGGTTGCCAGTAGACTCCAAAGCGCTCGAAGAGTCAAAATGACTAGTCCGAATCGGACGAGTGCCCAAATTGGGCGAGCGACAGTCGGGATTCCGGGCCATCGCTCACGCCCTGGCGATAAAGGCCGTGCCGGCGGCAACTGGCAGCGAGGAGACAGCGTGGTTTCTGATACGGCGGAACAGACGCCGGGCCCTAAGCGGAAGATTCCAGAGCGTTTCCTGAAACAGCTTCAAGAGGATATCGCCTGGCGCAAGATCGACAGCGGCCTGCAGCGCTTACAGGCGCAGAAAACGCTTGTCGAATCCTGCGGCCCCGCGCAAAAGGGGGCGGCGGTCCTTCTGGGGTATCTCGCCCAATGGGTGGACATCGGATTCGCAGGGCCGGCGCTGATCAAGCGACTGCTTGCGCGTTTTCCCGGCAAGGACCGGGAGACGCTTTCTTTGCTGGAATACGTGCACCTGCGTATGGCCGAAGGTCTTGCAGCCATGTTGGAAGAAGAATTTGGGGAGGCCATCCGGAGTTTTGAAATTGTTCTGGCCTTGGAAGGGGAGATTAGAGACAAGCAGGTGATTTCGATCGCCAACTTTTGGCTGGGACGCTGTCTGCGCCGGCAAGGGCGATACGACGACGCGCTGGGTTACGTGGCCAAGGCAAGGGAACTGGCATTACGGTTGAACTACCCGAAGATGGCGGCGGTCATGCGCGTGCTCGAAGGTTGGATTGCCTTCCAGGAAGGGCAGCCTGAGAATGCCGCGAAGATTCTGGGCGAGGCAGAAGAGGTTCTGGGGGACACGGACGATTATGTCACCCGCGGAAACATCAGCTCCGCTTATGGCCGGATCGCGCGCAGGCAGGGGAACTACGATCAAGCGCTCTCCCGGTTTGGAAAAGCCATCGAAGAGTACGGCAAGAGGGACCCGTTCAACCGGAACCTCGCCAGATCGTTCGTGAATATCGCGTTCGTGAAGCGGCTCCTGGCGCTCCAACTGCGCAACAAAATCGACGCCGAAGCCGCTAAGTCCAGAAGGAAGCGCGCGCGCGAATCGCCAACAACGTCATCTCCCAAACTCCGGGGCCGGGAGCAGCTCAAGCGCCTTGGCGAAGAAGCGTTTGAACATCTGACCAAGGCTCGTGAAATCTATGAGCGTTACGATGACCATCGCGGCAAAGGGAATGTCTACATTACGTATGGATATCTCTATCTGGACAACGGGGAGCTGGACCGCGCCAGTTCGGTGGGGGCCACGGCTTTTTCCCTAGGCGAAGAGAAGAAGGACAGCATATTGAAAGGGAGGTCGCGGATTCTTCAATGCGCCGTCGAATGCGCAAAATTTGAAGAGCAAATCGAGGAGGGATCGAGCGGCCTGTCCTCCCAGTTAGCTTGTGAATATGCCCGTGAGGCGCTGGAGTTTGTAAAGCAAACACAGAACCGGCGGCTCATTGCCAAGGCGCACATCGCGCTGGGATTGGCCTTGTGTCTTGATTTCTCAGACGGCATGGAAGCCGCCCGGCAGTGCTCTGATGAAGCGACGGCATTTCTGCAACCCTTGAGTCACGACTACGTCTGGAGAGAATTGCAGGAGCTGAAGCGCAA
>Ga0307479_10000099_pt1 | contig 87386 bp, 62 predicted proteins | sample atmos_gasesECM4C_FD_203743 | JGI IMG/M metagenome (GOLD analysis project Ga0307479, IMG submission 203743) | Hardwood forest soil microbial communities from Morgan-Monroe State Forest, Indiana, United States - atmos_gasesECM4C_515 | ecosystem: Environmental > Terrestrial > Soil > Temperate... | reverse complement strand
CCGATGCCACCGTCGCTGCCGTCGTATAGCTCGCCGAGATGGCCCCGGCGATGTTCACTCCGTTCTTCTGCCACTGGTAGCTCAACGGTGCGGTTCCCGTCGCTGCCACCGTGAAGCTGGCCGTCTGCCCCGCTGTCACCGTCTGGTTCGCTGGCTGCGTGGTGATCGTTGGCGCCACCGGTGCCGCATTCACTGTCAGCGTCGCCGCCGCGCTCGTCACCGTCCCCACCGTGTTGCTCACCACTACTCGGAACGTCGATCCGCTGTCCGATGCCACCGTCGCTGCCGTCGTATAGCTCGCCGAGATGGCCCCGGCGATGTTCACTCCGTTCTTCTGCCACTGGTAGCTCAACGGTGCGGTTCCCGTCGCTGCCACCGTGAAGCTGGCCGTCTGTCCCGCCGTCACCGTCTGGTTCGCTGGCTGCGTGGTGATCGTCGGCGCCACTGGAACCGCATTCACTGTCAGCGTCGCCGCCGCGCTCGTCACCGTCCCCACCGCGTTGTTCACCACTACTCGGAACGTCGATCCGCTGTCCGATGCCACCGTCGCTGCCGTCGTGTAGCTCGCCGAGCTTGCTCCCGCGATGTTTGCTCCGTTCTTCTGCCACTGGTAGCTCAACGGTGCGGTTCCCGTCGCTGCCACCGTGAAGCTGGCCGTCTGTCCCGCCGTCACCGTCTGGTTCGCTGGCGGCGTGGTGATCGTCGGCGCCACCGGAGTGGACGCTCCAGTTCCCGTGAGTGTAATGATCGTCGCAGGAGTTTGCGGATCGTTGCTGGTGATAGTGATGCTGCCGGAATCACTTCCGGCAGTTGTCGGAGAGAATGACACGTTCAAGGTGGCACTGCCGCCTGGCCCGATTGTGCTGGGTGTAGTCATGCCAGAGACACCAAATGGACCACCGCTCACGGAAATTAATGAGAGGATCAGATTGGCGCCGCCCGCGTTAGTTATCGTCAGCGTACCCTTCGCCGTTGTTCCTACCGTTGCACTCCCCAAATTTAGGCTCGTGGAACTCACGCCAATTTGCTGTGGCGCGGCTGTTGCTGAGCCGGTAAGTGCTACTTGCCCCGAATAAACTCCGTTGTTGGTTTGGAACGTCAGAGTACCGGTGGCGTTCCCCGCGGCGCTGGGATCGAACCACACTTGAAAGGTGCTGGACTGACCAGCTGGCAAGGAGATGGGCATAGTGAGGCCGGAAACGGAAAACTGGCTGCTCGATACGCTGGCGGTACTGATGCTGACCGCAATGTTTCCGGTATTCGCGACCGAGGCAGTTTGCGATGTCTTCTTGCCGACGACAATGTTGCCAAAGTTGAGGCTCGCCGGGGTAACCTGAATAGCGGTTTGTGGAGGAGGCGCAGATTTCGATGCGTTCGCGCTTACTAGCCCTGTGCAACCGCTGAGCAGCAGGGTGGGGGTGACCAGTAAGATGGCAGCAAGTGCGCGACATCGCCACAACCGTCTAACATTGCGGAGCGGTCCACGCGCCTGCTTTCGAAACTCCGCGCTTCGGAAACTCATTGGATTTACCATCCCCCGATTACGTCGCGAAGAGAGAGTGGGGAGTGCGTTCGCAGAAAAATCGTTTCACTCTCATTACTTCATCTGGGTTTAGGCCAGCTTGCGAGCCTAGGCTGGAGTAGCTCCGCTGAAGCTGAGATAGTTGCTTGTCTGGTCTTAACTTCACCCGAAGGATAGAGAGAGGACAGGAAGTTGAATACTGGTTTGAAGACCAGTTTTGGTGTAGGGCCCAAAGTCTTCGGCTACTGCGTAGTGCCTTGACCTACGAACAGAAATCAATTGACCGATAGGACAGGCCAAAACCTGGCTGCTGAGGGCAATTTAGGACAGGAGAAGCGGCTAGGTTGGTTATTTTCAGAATCTCCAGGGGTTTGTATAAAGATGTTTTTTGCGGATCACAAACCAGCGAATCGAAGCTAGTGGATTCAATTTGTTACAGAAGTCGACAGCGCGGGGCTTTTGACCACCCTCACCCCTCTCATTCGACGAATCGCTAGCAGCGTCCTGTCGAGTGACGGAAGAGCACAAGTTAGGTTGGCCAAAAAAGTTGGGGGGGTGAAGCTGGAGTCAAAGCCCGCGCGTAACTCTCTTTAAGCCACTCAAGCCTGTGAGGATGGCTAAACCAGCCAAAAGAAATAGCGCTGTCGTTCCTTCTTCTGGTACCTGCATCGTCCACGTACCACTGGTGCCATCCATCTCCGGCGGAGCAACCCCACCATTGATTATAGCCACCGAAGTGCAATTCTCTGAAAAGACTATACAACCCATACCAGCAAAAGTTCCGAAATCGTTCCCAAGATACGCCGAGATAAAACTGGTCCCATCGTTACTGCGGATACCGAAATCCCACTCGTTCACTTGACCATAGTCGCTATTGCTATTTCCTGGCGGGGCTGGTGTTCCATCGGCATTAAATCCAAACTGGAATCCACCCAGGATAGAGTTGGATCGGGTCAGAGTTTGATGGCCGTCGGTGAAGCTGTAGCTTACGATTGCGCTCTGGAGGTATTGAAACGGGTCAATCTGACCTCCAGGTAATGTCGCTGGCACAAAGGAACTGGAAAGGGTGAAGGTTCCTGAGATGCTGTCTCCAGGCACATAAACACCCGTAGTATAGTTAATCGCTCCGCCGACGTAAGTGTAAACCGTGTCGGCCTCAGCCGAGGCGACAAAAACACCAGTAAGGAGCGCAGCGAAAAAGATGGCACGAGCAAAAGTCCGCATGCTCTGCCTCCGTTTAGAGGCTATGGCAAGTAGATAGCTGGCAATCAGAGTACCATGACCGCTACACTCTTTGTAACCAGCGGTACTGAGCAAGTCGTTTGATTTCAATATATTTGACTTTATTTCCGCTGGCCGCTGCGCCAAAATTAGACATTATTTGCGCAAAGCGTGACTTTCCTTTCCCGAGTTCGCGTTATCTCGTACCTTGCACTTCCGCATGGCGAAGTAAGACGACTACCGGACCATTGTAGAGTTCGACGCTTGACGGCGAACAAGCTCAATGCTACATCGCCATTTTGGGGGGAACGGGCATGAGATCCCAGACGCGCCAGAACTCCCGCATCTCCGCGGGCGTACCGAGGGATACGCGGATGTATTTGTCCATAGCCGGAATGCGCGGGCCGATCAGGATATTGTTTTTCTTTAAATGTTCGATGACTTCATCGGGTGGGCGCATAGGATTCACCATTACAAAGTTGGTGTGTGAATCCAAGGCGCGGAGCATGCGGGCGTTGACCTGGTTCATAAACTCCTGGCGGTCGTCGGTATTTCGCTTTATGCCCAGACGCACGTACTCGGAATCGTCGAGCGCAGCGGCGGCGGCCCTCGCCGAAACCACGCTCACGCCAAACTGCATGCGGTCCGAAGAAAGGCGGCGTGCGACATCCGGTGCGGCTACTGCATAGCCGATGCGCATGCCCGCAAGCCCGTATATTTTGGAAAAGGTGCGCGCGACTATCACTCGGGGGTCATCAAACGGCTGGTCCAGAAAGGACGAGTAGCTGGAGCTCCCACCCACATAGTGATGGTACGCTTCATCAATCAGCACCATCGTTTTCTGGGGAAGCTTGCGGATAAACGTCTCGATGTCCTTTCGTGTAGTGAGTGTGCCGGTTGGATTATTGGGATTGCAAATGTAGATGAGCCCGGCCGACGTGGCAGCAAGGGAAAGCATGGCGTCCAGGTCGTGTTCGTACATCTTGTTGAGCGGCACGTCAACAACCTCGAACCCGGCGCTCTGAGCAAATTTGCCGAGGGCGGGAAATGTTGGCGAGGCTTCTACAAGTTTCTTGCCGGGTCCCAGAAACGCTACACCGGCCATGCGCAGAATCTCACCGGAGCCGCAGCCCAGTACGATCTGTTCTGTCTTGACCGCGTGGAGCGCAGCGAGCTTGTGCACGAGGGAATCGTATTCCGTGCGCGGATAGCGATTGCCGCTGGAACAGGCCTCACGGGTTACGGCTAGGGTTTTTTCTGATGGGCCGTAGGGATTTTCGTTGCTGGACAAAAGAATCGGCTCTGCGGGAGTGCCAATGCGCGATGGAGGAGGCGCTTCCGCGAGCGTGAAACCGCCCAGCGAATGAACGGTCGTGCCTACAATGGCGCCTGCGCCGAGACTACGTATGAGATTCCTACGCGAGATACCCATTTGTGTTGGTCGATATGTTGATATCAGGGACGGCTTGCGGGGTCAAGACATTGCAAGCGCGAGTTGGCGCAAACTGATACGCCGGGTGCTTCGCTCCTTCCTCGCGTCTTGTCATGGGTGGCGCTTGAAAGCAACCAACTGCATGATCCACAGCTGGACGTTATCAAGGACGGCGGTGGCGCTATAGGAAGCCACGGAAGTGACCACCTGGTCTTCTAGAATGTCCCCGTCGGGGGTAGTAATGCCACGGCTCGTAAATCCCGCGCCGGGTGCCGCGGTTGTGGACTGCACCAGATTGGCGCCCACCAGGAGATCGTTCGCGTTGGTGGTGGTGATCGTGCCGCTGTTGCTGGTCGCGGTATTGCCCTGCGCCCCGACCGAAACGTCCAGAGGACTTACGGTGTCGAGACCGCTGTATTCCGCGATGCGAATGTCGGGGTAAAGGGCTGCCACGTTAAAGCTTACCGTCACTGTGTTGGCGGCCGATGAAGCGATGTTCTTGGCGTAGTAGATGGCCTGCGTTGCAGTGCCGCTCTGTACCACCGGAGGAGCTGCCAAAGCGTAGAGGTTACCAGTGGAATCCTTGACGGAACTGACGGCGGCGGTCGAATCGTTCCAACCCACAACCACCACGTTGAGATTGCCGGACGTTTGTGCCGCTTGAAAGGGCACCGCCACGGTGGCCTGGGGCGTCTGCGGTGTCGCTGAGTTGGCCTGCACGAAGGTGATTGAGGGCGGCGGCGTGGAGGTCGTCGTCGCACTAGCCACATTCGAGTAGGGACCGAGGTTATTGGCGGCATCCGTGGCGCGGACACGGTAACTGTAGCTCATCCCAGCAAGCAATCCGGTGTCGTTGAAAGTAGTCGTGACTGAAGCAGCGACTTGGGCAAAATTCGAGCAGGCTGATCCCTGGCACCGTTCGATCTTGTATTGGCTGATCGTGCCGCCTGTCTCGGATGCGGCCGTCCAGGAAAGATTGATCTGCGTGCTGCCGGCGGCCGTCGCCATCAGGTTCGTCGGAGCCGTGAACGTCGGCGCCGCCGTCGTTGCCGAGGCCTGGTTCGAATACGGGCCAGTTACGTTTGCTGCGTTCATGGCACGGACGCGGTAGGTGTAGGTGGTGGAGCCACTCAGACCCGTGTCGCTAAACGCAGTCGTTGCCGAAGTTCCCACCTGCGCGAAGGAACTGCAAGCAGCTCCCTTGCAACGTTCAATAAGATACTGGCTGATCGTTCCACCGGTCTGCGTCGCGGCTGTCCAGGACAAATTGATCTGCACGGGACTCGCTGCCGTCGCCATCAGATTCGATGGCGCGGTGGGTGGCGGCGCAGAGCCGGCAGCCCTGAAAGTAACCAACTGCATGATCCACAGCTGGACGTTATCAAGGACGGCGGTGGCGCTATAGGGAGCCACGGAAGTGACCACCTGGTCTTCTAGAATGTCCCCGTCGGGGGTAGTAATGCCACGGCTCGTAAATCCCGCGCCGGGTGCCGCGGTTGTGGACTGCACCAGATTGGCGCCCACCAGGAGATCGTTCGCGTTGGTGGTGGTGATCGTGCCGCTGTTGCTGGTCGCGGTATTGCCCTGCGCCCCGACCGAAACGTCCAGAGGACTTACGGTGTCGAGACCGCTGTATTCCGCGATGCGAATGTCGGGGTAAAGGGCTGCCACGTTAAAGCTTACCGTCACTGTGTTGGCGGCCGATGAAGCGATGTTCTTGGCGTAGTAGATGGCCTGCGTTGCAGTGCCGCTCTGTACCACCGGAGGAGCTGCCAAAGCGTAGAGGTTACCAGTGGAATCCTTGACGGAACTGACGGCGGCGGTCGAATCGTTCCAACCCACAACCACCACGTTGAGATTGCCGGACGTTTGTGCCGCTTGAAAGGGCACCGCCACGGTGGCCTGGGGCATCTGCGGTGTCGCTGAGTTGGCCTGCACGAAGGTGATCCCAGGTGAAACAGCGGAGCTCACAGTTATGGTCCGCGTCGGCGGATGAGGGTCCGTCAGTCCGGCGTTGTCGGTCACAGTGAAGGTTGTGACGTAGGTGCCGGGGGTCGAGTAGATCACATTCCCGGGGTTGGCTAGTGCGCTGGAGCTGGGGCTCCCGCCGGGGAAGGACCAGGAGTAGGCACTGATGGTTCCGTCGGGATCAGTGCCGGTTCCTGAGTAAGAGACGGATTGACCGGCCGTGATGGTCACATTGGAGGCAGGGGTCGTGATCGTTCCTGTCGGGGGGATGTCGCTGGCCGCCCCAGAGATCTGGACCATGCTAGCCACTGAAGGAACACCGGAAGCGTTCAAAATGAAGAGCATATAATAGCCGGGAGGCGCAATGTTGCCGTTCGGTGGCCCTGTCACGTTGAGGACACCGCTTCCCGCAGTGAATGAGAGGCCTACAAATCGCTGATCCATGTCAAAGGCATGGGTTACTGCGCCGTTGCGCATCAACACCGCAGAGGAAATGCTGGCGGCGTCTGGAGTGTTGATCTGGAAAGCGCTCCGGTAACCGATGACGCTGGAAGAAAGGCTGGTGATCGAAGGCCGCGTCGCGCGGGTGCCGTTAGAGTTGAAAAGATAAGCCGGAGAATAAACTTCCATATGCGACTCATAGCTACCGCGCTGAGGGTTTCCGCCGGCAACCCACACAGTCGCGTCGGGCAGAAGCAAGCTGACCGAGTGGTAGAGGCGCGCATAGACTTCAGCTCCCGCGGAACTAAATGTGTTGGTAGCGGGATCGTAGAGGTCGGCGTTCAGGCTCGCGCTCGCCGTATCTTCGTCGTTGAGCGACCCGCCGAGCGCCAGCACCTTTCCATTGGGCAGGATCGTTGCGTCCATCTCAATGCGCGGCTGGGACATGTTGGGACCATAAATCCATTTTGGCGTCGCTGCCGAAAGGTCAATGAGCTCCGTTGTGGCCGTCGAAGGACTGCCACCTCCGAAAATCATCACACGCGGCTTATAGCCGTTGGCGGGTGTCAATGGCAGAAGAACAGACGATCCGTAAGTTCGTGTACCGGTGTAATTTGTGAAGGCGATGTTGGTGGTCCAAGTATGAGTCGCGGGATTGAAAAGGCTTGAGCCGGTTGTCCAGCCGGAATAGAAAACACTGCCATTGGGTAGCAGGTGCATCCGGGGGTAAAGCGGTGGAGTCCATGGGGCAGAAAATGCAGGGCCCCAGCCAGAACCTACCGAGTAGATCTCAACGGTAGTGTTCGTTCCACCAGTTTCCGTGAGCCCGGAAAAAGTCATGACGCTGCCATCCCCGAGAACGGTTGCGCTCGGATACCAGCGGCCCTGGGCCATGCTTTGAAGATCCGTGAAGGTACCGGTAGCCGGATCATAAACGGAGGTGCGCAGATCGCCGTGGAACGGGTCGTACTGCAGCGTGCCCCCGATGATAAAGGGCCGGCCGTCGGGTAGAACCACCATGCCGTTGCAGAACATGTCCCAGCCAACAGGTTGAGTGGCGATGGTTCCGGTCTGGGGATCCCAGAGGGCCGCCTGAAAATTGGTGTTTCCAAGGACGTTACCAGACCCCGAGACCACGAGAACTTTGCCCGTCCGCAATAGAGTTACGTGTATGGGGTTAATGGGCATGGTGTACGGCAGGGTCTGCCACAGCCCCTGGACTTGCGCCTGGGCCAAAACCGGAGCCGCGGACGGGCCAAGAACTATGGCGATAAAAAACAAGATTCCGGGTAGCAACAGACGGCTCGGGAGTCGGTTCATCGTCCATCCTCGATAAAATAGATAAAATACCCTTGCCAGCAAAATAGAAGAAGCTTGGTCTGAGGGCAGCAAGCGGAATGCCATTCTCAGGGAAGGCAAGCCTTGTCACACATTGATAGCAATAGAGTTACGGCAATACTCCTAATTGCCTTGGCGGCGAGGTGCCAAGTATTGGCAAGGCGGAACCAAATGGAAAGCCAAATAGAGAAATTTCTTGGCTTGCCGGTAGTGGGTCAAACTGACCCATTACTACTACAGCGAATTGATTGCGATGCGGCAAACTACTTCGAGGTTCAGCGTTTGCGGAAGAAGCCAAGGCCTGCTAGACCAAAGCCGAGTAGCAGAAGCGTAGAAGGCTCGGGCACGGTTGTTACATTCACGGTGACCAGGCCAAGCGAAGAATTAAAAAAGAAAGTCCCCGTAGAAAGAATCGGCGCAGAATCAGATCCTGTAAACATTTGAAGGCCTTTCAACTGCAAGTCGGCCCCACTCGGAAGGTCCAAGCCAAAACCGCCGCCGGCGGACAGATTCGAGAACTCCAGCATGAAAGGCGGAAGCGAATAACTATAACCTTCAAGGTTAATGCTTCCATTATTTACGGTCACATAGAAATCGTCGCTAGAAGAGGACGTGACCGTCGGGTTTCGTTGAAGATCGAAGGTTGCCGAGCCTGCATTTCCCGATATCACGTAGTGCAATGTGTCAGCGCTGGCAGCGCCCACCCACACCAACAGCATAATTCCGGTCAGGCCTGCTATCTGCAGGGCTCTTTTCATCGTGACCCCTGACTTTACTTACACAAGCATCCAGAAACGAACGGCAATTACGAATCCAAAACTGCTGCCTTGTAACTCCTGTGTTTACAATGCGGCTGAAGCTCTCAGAGCTTGGACGATGCAAATACTTTCACAGATTGGTCACTTATGTATCCGAATCCCTCTGGTCTAGAACTTTCTTGAACATAATTTTCGCGAGAGATGAAAACGGGGGAGAGACATGGCCTGTGACGAAGAACGATCATTGGGGGAAAGTAAATTGCCACTTGGTGGAAGTAAATCGGGACTGCCGCGTATCTGAAAGCCTGAGTTCTGGATCCGAAATCATATCTAACCTATTGAGCGCAAAACCCTTACTTAGACTTGTAGGAGGCCAGATTGCAATTCCTCCTTGGTACGGAACCTGCATAATCTAAAAGTGGAACCCATGGCGTCAATGATATCTCGGACCTTGGAGCAAGCGTCGGGCGCTGGCTTCGTATGCGGGCAGGGAGCGAGTGTGCAGTCCTTGGACTCCCTAGTTGCGGAAGTCGCGAGAACAGATATCCCCGTTCTTCTAGTGGGGGAGAGCGGAACAGGCAAAGAGGTTTATGCACGGTTGATCCACCAGCTATCTGGACTCAGCGAAGCAGCACTAAAAAAGGTGAGTTGTGCGGCGCTGGATGCAGGGCGGTTGCTTGCAGAGGTGCGGGAGGAGTTTCTTTCTGAACGTGGCAGTGGAAAAGCCGTGGCGCGAACTGTGTACTTGGATGGTGTGCACGAATTGGATGCCGCATGTCAACGCGTATTGCTTTCATTGCTGCCGGACGGGGAACCAAGAGGCCGCACCGGGAAGACGGTCTCGCGATTTATTTCCTCCACATCGCACAACTTGGAAAAGGAAATCGAAGCAGGACGTTTTCGCCGTGGACTGTATTTCAGAATAAGCGGCGTGATTCTGCGTTTGCCGCCTCTACGCGAACGAAAAGAAGACATTCCGGGGCTGCTGGAATATTTTGTCGCCAAACATTCAAATGAATTGAAGAAAAACATTCCGGAATTGAACAGCGATGCCCGAGAATTACTCGTTTCCTACGACTGGCCTGGGAATATTCGTGAGCTGGAGAACGTCGCGAGAAAAATCGTTGCTGTTGGGGATCCGACGCTAGCTCTTGGCGACCTGCGCGCGACTCTGGCGTCCGTGCGCATAACCGATGAAAGCATACATAAATCTTCGCTGAAAGTAGCCGCAAGGGCAGCATCTCGGCGGGCGGAGCGTGAACTAATCTTGAAGGCGCTGGAACAAACGCATTGGAACCGCAAACGAGCAGCGCGTGACCTACAGATCAGCTATAAGTCCCTGCTGAACAAGATCAAGCAAATCGGCGTAGGAGTACGTGGTTCCGAGGAGCTGTAAGGAGAAGTCTTGATGAATCTTTCCATTTGTCTTCTCATAGGGACCTGGTTGCTCTTATCTTTCGGGGGTCCGCAGGAGACGCCAAAACAAGCCTCGCCTAGCGCCACGGCTCAGAAAACTAGCGCTATGGGTGCGGCGACAACAGGGCCACAAGTTCAGGCTAACAGCGCCGAATACGAGATTGGTGCACAGGATGTGTTGCGCATCGATGTTTGGAAAGAAGCGGAGGTTTCGCGGGCCGTTCCTGTCCGACCGGATGGGAAAATTTCTTTGCCTTTGTTGAACGATGTGCAGGCCGCTGGTCTGACGCCCATGCAACTCTCGGCGATCATTGCAAATGGCCTGAAAAAATATATGAACGATCCTCAGGTTACCGTGATCGTATCGGAAATTAATAGTCGGCGGATCTATGTAACGGGAGAAGTCGTCCGCTCCGGCGCGTTTCCGCTGCTGCCTAACATGACCGTTTTACAAGCGCTTTCGAGTTCCGGTGGGTTTACACAATTTGCCAAGCTCAAGAACATTTACGTCTTGCGGACCGAACATGGCCAACAGGTGAAACTCCCTTTCAATTATAAAGACACAATCAACGGCAAGATGCCTGAACAAAATGTTCTGTTGCAACCCGGGGATGTGATTGTAGTGCCTTAGGGAGCAAAGATGAAACGATACATAAGATTCCTGATAGGATCGACCGCCATGGCAGGTCTGTTCCTTGGCGCTTCTTCGATCTCAGCGCAGGAGGATGACTCGAAGCCAAAGCCTGCGGCACGTGACCATTCACCGCTAATTGAAGCTATCCAAGCTTTGGGCGATCAGGATTCGAATCGCGATCTGGACTCCACGACCAACCTGAATCCAGATACCTCCCAGCTGACCGGTGTGCAGAATCCTACGCTGGGCACGCCAGGAATTCGCCACAGTTATTGGGTGCCAGGCTTCCAGTACGGAAACATCGTCCGGTCAAGTGCGCTGAATCAAGCAACGTCGTCGGGCTGGAATACGACGAGTTTTGTCGCCGGAAACTTAAGTCTTTTGGATGCGTGGGGCCGCGCTCTACTAGCAGTGAACTATTCGGGGGGCGGAAGCTCTTCCTCGGACGCTACGCAAGGGAATTCCTATTTTCAGCAGGTCGGGCTCGTGCAAATGTTTGATTGGGAGAGATGGCAGCTGTCCTTCCTCGACCAGTTTTCGTATCTTCCCGAAACACAGTTCGGGTTCGGGGCGGGGACCGGTCTGTCCAGTCCCGGGATAAGTGGTTCTCTCGCCCCGTCTTTACCGAGTTTACGGAATAGTTATATTCCGAGCCAGACCATCTTTACAACGTTTGGCCCGCGCTACAGCAACGCCTTTGCAACTCAAGTGGCCTACGCGGTCAGTCACCGAGGGTCAATCACGGTCGCGGGCTCGTACGGCATCCTTCGTTTTATCCGAGCGGGTAACATCGACAGCAATAATACAAACTTCAGCTGGGGTTACAACTATGCGGTAACGAAGTCGGATACGTTCGGGATTCAGTACGGCTTCAGCGGCTATCGATATATTGGCAATCCACAAGCGATCAGCGATCAAGTCGTCCAGTTGATGTATGGTCGCAAGATCACCGGAAGGATGGCTCTACAACTATTCGGGGGACCTGACTTCACCACCTTTCGGGTGCCAGTTAACAACTCTTCGAGCAGGTTTTCGGGATCCGGAGGGGCCAGCCTTACCTACGCGTTGCCCCCCGGCAGTTTGGGGCTAACTTATAATCATGGTGTCAGTGGCGGGAGTGGCGTTTTTACCGGGGCGACCTCGGATCAATTGCAGTTTAATCTTAGTCGCCAACTCTCCCGAGAATGGGTGGCGAGTCTCAACTTTGGCTATTCCCGAAACAAGAGTGTTGTCAATCCCGCTTTTTCACAGAAATATAATTCATGGTACATAGGTGGTGCGCTGAGCCGACCGTTCGGACGAAATGCCAATTTTGCCTTCGGTTACACAGCCCAAATCCAAACATCGAATCAAGCAGTTTGCGCGGCCGGTACCTGCAGCACGAACTTCACAGTGCAACAGATTACGCTGGAGTTCCAATGGCATACGCGACCCTTCGTGTTGCGCTAGGCCTGATTCCGCGAAAGCACTGATGCGTGTGGGATAAGTGCTTGCCCGAAGAAATTCAGATAACGGTGGGACACCATCGCAGGAGATAGCGAGAGTTCAGAAACCATGTACAAGAGCTTCTTCGGGTTAAAAGAAAACCCGTTCAACGTCAATCCAGATCCACGCTACCTCTTTCATACCAAAGAGATCGAAGAAGCGCTGAGCGGACTGATGTATGGGGTCCAGAATCGCAAAGGCTTCATCACCCTCACCGGTGAAGTCGGCACAGGCAAAACTACACTCATAAACTGCCTTGTGGACTGGTTACATCAACGGAGGGTAAGAACTGCCTTTCTATTTAATTCGCGGATGAATACAAATCAATTGTTCGATTTCATTCTGGCGGAGTTTGGTATTTCCTGCGAGCCACGGACCAAGAGTCAGCAGCTGATGCGACTCAATCAATGGCTTCTCGAGCGTTATCGTGCGTGCGAAACCACCGTGCTCATCGTGGACGAGGCACAGAACCTGACCTATCCGGTACTCGAAGAAATTCGACTGTTGACCAACCTCGAGACATCCACGGAGAAACTGCTGCAAATCGTTTTGTCTGGACAGCCTGAGTTGGAAGAGAAACTGATGCTGCCGCAACTGCGACAACTGCGCCAGCGGGTTATGCTGCGCTGTAAGACAGTCCCTCTGACGAAAGAGCAGACCCATGACTACATCGCCGAGCGGCTAAGGATCGCCGGAGCCAGCGGTGAACTTATTTTCAGTTCGAAAACCGTTGAAACGATCCATTTATATTCATTGGGTATTCCGCGCGTGGTGAATCTTCTTTGCGAACACTCGCTCATCAATGCTTACGTCGAACAGCAGCGGCCGATCTCACCGAAAATCGTCGAAGACGTCGCACATGAATTTCAGCTCGACGAGGTCGAACCGACTGCATCAGAGGGAAGCACACGTATCAACGCGGATATCTATGACTCGGAAGCATTCATTCAGAATCTCGGAGAGGCGCTATCGCGATTCCGGATGAGTCCTTCGATCACCACCCCAACACACGGAAAAAAGTAAGAGCTCGATCTTCTATTCCGCGTGCTCTCGGATTGGGCTTCCCGCTGTCTCGTAAGTTCTCGGCCAACTTCTGTGCCAGCCTCGTGAGTAGGCAGAATGCTGCCATTGCTGCGAGCGACGATGACAGATTTGATCGGGCTGGGTAGCGAGGCGTCAGATCGTGGCAAGAGCGGCAGTGTGTCTAAAGTCCGCCCTGTCCCTTTGAGCACCGCTCGCGTGTCCTGCCACGGTCGGTGTTGCCAGGGTCCCGTGGAACGGGGTGGTGTTCGTACTCTAGGTCGTCCCGAGGTTTTTCTCCGCATGATTTTTACTGATGTTTGAATGCCGCTAGGGCTGCACCCCAGTTGTCTGAGACTGCCAGCGATGCGCTGGCCGATGCTGCTCCCGCTCCCGGTTGTACCTGATCCTCGGTGATCAGCTTGGTGTTTGGCTCCGCTGGTACACTCTCTTCGATGGTGTAGCCGCTTCCCGCTGTGAAAACAGCAGCATTCGTCGTAACGATTGCTCCCAACAACAAATCCCCGCTCGCGGTCGTAGTCATATTTCCGCTATTCGGCGATATGCTGGTCCCTTGCGCCATTGCCGTTACGTCCAGCGAATTCGCCGTGGCGATTCCCGAATACTCCAGAATGGCCAAACGCAGCGGTCCCGAAACCGTGTCGGACACTGTTACCGTGTTTGCTCCGCCCTTGATGTTCTCCGCGTAGAAGATGGCAAAGGTGATGGGGTTTGCGGTTATGCCCAGTTGAAACGCCCGGTGATAAGTGTTCCCGTTGGAATCGCTGACCTTGAATACCTGCGTGTTCGAACCACCCCCGCGGACCACAACCGCAATCCAATTTCCCACAGTGTTAGCGCTAACGAACGCAAGCGATGAACTGGTTGTCACGCCGGCATCCTTGCTGGCATGTTGAACCGGCGCGATCCCGCCGGTTGCCGGGGGGAGCACAGTGAGTGTCGCGGGATTGCTTGTCACCATACCCTGTGGGTTGCTGACGACGACTTGAAAGGTCGAGTTGTTATCCGCAGTCCCTGTCGGCGGCGTAGTATAGCTCGCTTGGGTCGCCGCCATCCCCGAGATGTTTACCCCATTCCTCTGCCACTGATAGGTCGGCGGTGGCGAGCCGCTTGCCACCACTGTGAAGGTTGCTGTCTGATCCGCTGTCACCGTCTGGTTCGCCGGCTGCGTTGTGATCGTCGGAGGCATCGGAGGCGGGAACAAGCCATAAACATCCACCTCCGTGGTCGTACCGACATATACCTTCCCGTTCGCAATCCTAGGCACCGTGAATTTGACAGCGTTCCCAGCCTGATCGCGGCCATTCGGAGCCTGCGTGCTGTTCCAGAGTTGCCTGGAAACGTTTGCGGCGTCGTGCGCGTACAAGACGGCCGGACCCGCAGTGGATCCTCCCGGGGTGAACCTGCTGCTGTCGATCGACCAGACAATTCCGTTTGAAGTGCCACTGGCCGAAATACTCGGTGTGGCACCGGGAAATCGGTAGGAGACGATGGAGCTCGTGAGGTGCGCGAAATCCAATCTGCCGTTACTCAGCGGGATAGACTTGAGAACGTCACTACTGCCCCAGAAATAGACCGCATTGTTCCAATAGGCGGGCATGCTCCACATCCCGCCCACCTGACCTGAAATCGATTCCTGAACAATCTGCGGATCACTGCCGCAATTTGCACAGTAAGGTTCCGTCTGAGTGGGCGCCTGTGGTTTGCTAGTCAATTGGTCTCGATCAAGCAGATAAATCCTCCCCTGCTTGCCGGCTGCCACAAGCAAATGCGGATGGGTTCCGGGCTGATCGGGTAGCAGCGAGACTCCGCCCGAACCGAGGTCAGTATCGCTGGTGTTCAGGCTGCTTTGGTTGTAGGGCGTGAAGTAATCCGCGAGAGACAAGGTTCCGTTGCTGAAATTAAATTTCAGGATGCTATCGCCCAGATTGAGAGGATTGGTTTGACTGAAGGTGCCATTCCCGGTAGCAACATAGATATTTCCGTTGCCGTCCGCTGCCAGACCTGCCCCACTCATCCAAATGCCACCCCTGCCGCTGATGCTACTCGGTGTCGTATTGAAAACGCCTTTCTGAGTGAGGGTCGTTGCGTCGTAAGCAAACAACCAGCCGTTATAGGGATTGTAGTCGCAGTGCGAAGCAAAGCCGATGAAGATTGTTCCACTCATCAGAAGAAGGCCGGGGCGGTTGTGCTGATGGAGCGAATTAAATGTCGGCGTAAAGTTTAAAGGCTCTTTGATCACGACCGGGCTCTGGGGGGACTTCTCGTTGCCGGTTGTAACGTCCAGGGCATGAAGGCGGTGATAGAAGGTCAAACCATCCGTGGACTTCGCTTCGATGTACATCGTTCCGCTGCCCAAATCAATCACCGGCGTGCTGGTGATGCCGATGACAGGTGATATGTTGTCGCAGCCAAGCGTGGTCTCGCTCATCGGCGTCTCGCCTGCGCTGGCGCCATGCGCCGTATCTATCAGACTCGCTTTCCAAAGCCACGTGGAATTCGCGCCGGTGTTCGAATCCGCGTCGAACGCATAGACGCTATCGGCTTCGGTGGCCACGAAAAGCACGTTGTGCGTCCCCCCCGCGATAGCGAGGTTGGCCACGTACAGCGGCTGCGCGTACACGTGGCCATCCACGGGAAGTGCGAAAAGCTTTCCGAACTGGTTCACGTTGACGTCGGAAGGAGTCAGAATCGTCTCACTCGTATTCTGACCAGTACGGGCATTGTCGTACTGATAGGTGACGACACTTGATTGTCCCGTGCAGTGGAGCGCCGTCAAAAGAAAGGAAAACACGAATAAAATACTCCGGCGAAGGGACGACCCGATCCCACGAGGCTCGCGTGGCACCGCATGGGAAGTGACAAGAATCTTGACCGCTCGGTCGTTCGAGACCTGCATGTCCGTTTGCCCAAAACCAGCTCACCTGACTCGTTTAGACCCGTCCACTTGTTGAATTGGAATCGCTAGCTTGTCCCGCTCTTCACGCAGAGGTTGCTGCGTCCCGTTCAAAGGGCCTTTGTTCCATCCACCGTCGGACTCTAAGGTGAAACACAGGGTTGCCAGCGTGGACGAAACGCTAGCAAGATCTGCTCCACCGGATAACCCTTCCTCGCCGTGTCCTTCTCATCCGTGTCGTCGGCGGAGAGAACCACGTTCAGGCGGTTTTTGACCTAATCTTTGGCCCAATTTTCCCGTTCTGGGTCGCTTTGGTAATGTGTGGCAATTCACATGCCAGAAATTGCTGGGAGCCGCGTCGATTTCATCTCATGAAATAAACGAACTCTAATCTATAGTATATGAGATTACGGGAACCGGGCACCGCCGGGACGGGCGGCCGCTTAAGACGCCCAGTTTGCGCATTTTGCGGTACATATCCGGAAGAAAATTGGTCAGCGATCGTTTACTAACTGCCGCAATATCAGACTCCGACCCAGACTTTTACCAGACCTTCCAGGGCCGGCTGCCGGAGGTCCACAACTCTTCCAGGAACATCTTGTCGCGTAGGGTGTCCATGCTTTGCCAAAAACCACGGTGCCGAAATGCGCGAAGTTTCCCCTCCTGCGCCAACGTCTCCATCGGCTCCCGCTCCCACGCCGTCGAATCGCCAGCGATATAGTCGATTGCCTTGGGCTCGAGAACGAAGAACCCGCCGTTGATCCAGCCGGACCCACCCTCTGGCTTTTCTTTGAAACTCGAAATCACGGATTGCTCGTGCTCCAGGCTGAAAGCACCAAATCTGCCGGGGGGTTGCACCGCGGTTAAAGTGGCAAGACCACCCTGCTCTCGATGGAAAGCCACCAGGTCTTGGATGTTGAGGTTACTCACTCCATCTCCGTAAGTGAGACAGAATGTCTCGTCCCCCAGATAGTGGCGCACACGCCTCAGTCGGCCTCCACTCATCGTCGTTTCGCCGGTATCGACCAAAGTGACTTTCCAAGGCTCGACCCCGTTGCTCAGGATGTTCACCTTCCTCTCTTCCATTTCGAACGTCACATCAGACATATGCAGGACGTAGTTCGCGAAGTACTCCTTGATCGCAAAACCCTTATAGCCACAGCAAATGATGAACTCATTGATTCCATAGAAGGAATATAACTTCATGATGTGCCAGAGAATCGGTTTCCCGCCAATCTCGACCATCGGCTTTGGTTTGACCTGGGTTTCTTCGCTCAACCTAGAGCCGAAACCCCCGGCAAGAATCACTGTCTTCATAGGGAAAATACCTCCCTGGATACACCCGACTTCCAGCCCGTCCCAAGGGGTCTCCGGTAGGTCGAGCAAATTGGAGACCAACCAACTCCAGCGCGGCACCTTGCCTAAACGCCAGCTTCGTAGGCTCAAGAGCTACAGTATCTTATTTGCTTCCAATAAGTTATGGAAACTCTAGTGCTGTACTTTGGGGCGGGCAAGTCTCCTGTGCAGAGTCGATCGAATCGATCTGCCAGGCCTGAGAAAAAACTTGCCACAATCCAGACTTACCCTTCTCTAACTGTCCTGCGCTCAGCAGAGCGTTATTGAAAGCTAAAGGCGAGGCTTGGTCTGCGCGGTGAAATCAGTACTTCCAAGGGGCCCAGAGCAAACCTCCTCATCTCCCCAGGGTATTAAGCCCACTTCACGCCCGACACATTCGAGGCTGAGACGAACCTTGGACTTGGCTACCCAATTGAAGCTGGATATTGGTATTCATCCTGGTCGCGTTGTTGTCCGCCAGGATTGCTTTGACCGTGTCGTCTCCGCGATGCCAAGAAGGATTATCCCATACAGGGTTCCTCTCGCCCTTAACCCACATTTCCGAAATGAACTCTTTTCAACGAACCTTCGCGTGCTATCTTTCATCAGTATTTATGCGGGTCTGAACGCAGTGAAGACGCCTCGGAGGTACACACCCCTGGGTGAGAAACAAAATCAGCCCTTTCAGCTCTCGTTCAATGTTTCCTTGAAGGTGGATTTCCAGGGATCGCGAGTGACTTGCGATGGTGGCCTGATTCTGGTTCGCGAGTTGGATGAGCGACTGGGTCTGGAGAAGCTCATCGACGAACACTTGAGTGACTCGCGACAAGGTTTGAACAAGCAGTTCCTCCTAGCCGAATCAAGCACTCCCGATATTACTGGCTGTTGCTGGCGGAGAGTCACCTCACGCGGCGGCTGTTTGGGGGCATGCTGCGAAGGATTGCGGCGCTGGCGTCACCAGCAGGATAGGCGGGCCGTAGAGCAAAACAGATTTCGGTGCCAAGCAAGATTGGAGAGGGAAGAGTATCTGAGAAATGGGTTCGAGAAGCCCAACTTGTGGGCTCTGAGATTTTCCAGCAACCGCCGAAAAGGCCATGCAATCAAGAACCTGGCTGAGGCGTCGCAAACTGAGGCGGTCATGTATAAATTATTGGTCGGCCGGAAGGTCAAAGCGGAAATTCCAGGTAATTCCAGACAGATACGACCCATTTGTTTTAGCAGAGTACTTTGCAGGCAGGAACAGGGTTGGAAAATCCAAATCCTTGGGTTGGTCCCGGAGGTAGACTGGCTCCAATGCTGGAATCTATAACGCAATTCCCGGCACACAAGCTGCGAATACAGCCCGGGGTAGTGATATGGAACGCCGTCTTGGTCATGTTCTTGGCGGCTGGTTTCCTGCTAGTCGGATCTAGGGCGGGCGACTCCGGGCCGACATTCAGCAAGAACGTGGCGCCGATTTTGTTCAACAATTGCGTGAAGTGTCATCGGGCGGGTGAGATAGCGTCCAGAGTGCCGCTGGTGTCGTACGATACGGTGCGGCCTTGGGCTGAGTCGATCAGACAACTGGTCCTGACACGTGAAATGCCTCCCTGGCCGGCCGATCCCGACAGAAGCCTGAAGTTCCGCAATGATGCGCGCCTCAGCCACCACGACATAGACACGCTGGTGGCTTGGGTCAACGCGGGCGCTCCCAAAGGAAACGATGCTGACCTTCCGCCGATTCCCAAACTTGAGGACGGCTGGATGCATCCGCAAGGGCTCAAGCCGGACCTGGTTGTTTCTTTGCCCGAGCTGGTCCATCTGCCGGCTACAGGTGAATTACCTTACGCTAGATTGCTGGTCAAGGTGCCGTTCTCGGACGATAGGTGGGTATTGGCGAGCCAGACTCGACCTGGCAATCTCGCTGTCGTGCACCACATGGCGATAACCGAAATCGCCTTGGACGATGGGGTAAGCCCCCCTGTCCTTGATCAGCTCGCGGGGATGGCCCGGCAGATGGGCCTTCCGAACGCCATGTTCGGCGCGCGACCTGCAGTTCCAGCTCCATCGAGTCCCGAAGTTTTCGACATGCTGGGCCTGTACACGCCGGGCACTACTTTCGAGATGTACGGGGGAGACACCGCCAAGCTGCTGAAGGGCGGTAAGAATATGTATTTCAACTTCAATATGCACTACCAGACTACTGGGAAGCTGGAGACGGACCGGTCGATGATTGCACTTTGGTTCCAGTCAGAACCACCAAGGCACCTGTTGTTCCGGGTGCCGGGCGCTGGAGAGACCATAATAGCCAATGGCAAGGAGTTACTGACTGATGCTCCGGGGACGAAGGCTGAAGGCACCCGCGTGGCGATTCCCCCCATTCCGCCGTACGCGGAGAACTATGAGGTGATAGGGGTAACGGGCTACACTGAGCCGCTGACGATTTATCAGCTTCAGCCGCACGCGCACCATCGAGGCAAAGACTTTAAGTACACTATCGTGTATCCCGACGGGCACGAGCTGAGCGTGCTCAGCGTGCCGAAATACGACCACAGGTGGCAGATGGCCTACGAGCTTGAGACGCCACTCAACCTGCCAGCTGGCAGCAAACTGGTCGTTACGGCCCACTACGACAATTCCAAGAAGAACATGCACAACCCCGGGCCAGAGAAGGAGGTGTACTTTCGCGACCAGAACCAGGGCTGGGATGAAATGTTCAGCCCATTTATCCAATACACCGCCGATAGTCAGGATCTGCCCACGCCGCAGCCGCATCAGCGAGGAGAGAAAACGAATAGCTCGCAGCAGCAGGAACGTCTTGAAATCGCAGAGGTCGTGGGCTGTTTGGAGCGAAATCCCCCTGGAAAGTGGATGCTGACCAGTGCCGCTGACCCCGTCGTATCCGCGACCCAGTCGACGTCGTCGGTGGCCTTAAAGGCGGCAAACGCCAAACCATTGGGCAGTCGACGCTATCGACTATTGGGCGCAAGTGTCTTCAACCCGTTGAGTCACCGGGGAGAGAAAGTCGCAGTAAGGGGGATTTTGATCAACGACACTGAAGAGACCCGCGTTAACGTCACCTCGCTACAAATGGTCGCCACCAGCTGCAGCAAATGATTAATTCAGCCTTAAGCATCACCACGGGCCTGCAGCCTCTTGCCCGGGAATCCAAACGGAATGCCGGTTGGTACGTTACGCAGCTAGTTCGGGAACAGCCCAAACACAACCAATTTGTACTGGCCGCCTACGTATACCTTGCTGTTCGCCACAGTCGGCACTGTAAACTTCACGGCGCGGCCTGCTGCGCCCGACCCGCTGCTCGGACTGCTGAAGAGCAACGTTGAGACATTCGTAGCGTCGTAAGCATCCAGAATGGCGTTGCCGTTCGAAAACCATGCGCTAAGGTCAAGGACCCACACGATACCGTTGGTCGTGCCGTTGGCGGAGACCGCTGGTGTCGCGCCGCGAGGCGGGAACGTGTTATTCGATTTTGCAAATTGGGGAGTCGAAATGCTGCCATTCGAAATGTGGAACTGGCTCAAAGGAAAGCTTTGCCCCGTCGTATAGATGTTTCCGTTCCAGTAGGCCGGTAAGCCATAGATGCCGCCGCTACCCATGGTTGTATTAGGTGGCGGGACTGGAATCACTTCCTGCACGTCCTGGTTCGTGGAAGAATTGAATTTCCCCATGTTGGTCTGATCTAGGAGATACAGAATCGCGATCTTGCCTGTCGCGAGGGCCAAATGTGGATGCGCGGCGGAACCCACGGCATCGGGCAGAATGAGAACGCCCGCAGCGCCCAAGTCAACATCGTTGGCATTGAGGATACTTTGATTAAACGGAGTAAAGTAGTCGAGGATACTTCCCGTGGGGCTCAACTTCACAGCCGAGTCACCGAAATTCTTCACTCCGTCGTAAGCGCCATTTCCGGTTGAGACGTAGACATTGCCGCTCGCGTCTACGGCGGGACCTGCGCCCGAGCCCCATATGCCGCCTCTGACGACTCCTGCGCCCGGCGACGGATCGGTGAGCGCAGTGGCAAACTTCCACCCCAAAGTTGCTGGGTCATAACCCATCACCCAGCCCTGATAGGGGTCCGTGTCGCCGTGGGAACCGAAGGCGATGTACACCGTGTTGCTGGACAAGACTAGCGCGGGCCGCTGCAACTGCCTCATTGGGGCGAAGTTCGGGGCCGAGATAACCACGGGCCCTCCGAACTTCTCCGATCCTGTCAGCAGATCCAGCGCGTGCAGCCGGAAGACGAAACAGGGTGAGGCCGTGGAGCACGCTTGGCCGTTCACGGTGCCCAGTGTTTCCTTGGTCTTGGGGACGACATAGATTGTGTTGGTGGCCGGGTCAATCACGGGCGTCGAGGTTATTCCTATTTCAGGGATGATGTCCGTGGATGTGCTTCCGTCGTCGTTTGGCGCGACGGTCGTCACACCGGGCCCGAGGAAGCTCACTTTCCAAAGCTGCACACAAGAGGGCGAATCGGCGTCAAAGGCGTAGACGCTATCGTGCTCGGTGGCAAGAAAGACGACATTGCGGGTGGTTGTACCAAAACTTAAGTTAGCTACCCAGAGCGGAGCCGCGTAAACGAAGCCGTCGACCGGGCACGTGAAAAGTTGCCCGAAAGTAGCGGAGTTCACGGTCGCGGGAGTGAGCCCGTATTCTTTCAAATTTTGGCCGGTCTGCGCCGTGTCGTTATGAAACATAAACACACCCGTCAGGTCGGTTACGGCAACCATCGCCGAAGCGCTGACGGAAGCGTTCGAAACGCTGACGGCGGTTACGCTGTGCTGTCCGGGTTGCGTACCGGGCGTGTAGAGCCCAGTAGTCGAAACAGTGCCGGTCGTGGCGTTCCCGCCGTTATTGCCGTCGACCTGCCAAGTCACGCCGCCATTCGCTGGATCGTTTGCGGCCGTGGCTGTGAACTGCACAGTCTGTGACGGAGAAATGGTCACCGCGGCCCGCTTGGGACTGATCACAACTTTGAGCACGCCTTGCGTCACCGTGATCGTTGCCAAAGCTGTCTTCGTCGTGTCCGCCACGGAAGTTGCGGTGAGCGTCACCGTGGCTGGGTTTGGCACGTTCGCCGGACCGTTATAGGTGGCCGATGTGGGAGTCACGTTCGAGAAGGTGCCGCAGGTGTTTCCGTTGCAACCGCTACCCGAGAAGGACCACATCACGCCCTGTTGTTGATAATCGTTCTGTAGCGTGGCTGTAAAGGCTTGCGTTCCATATCCGGTCGGAACGCTGGCCGTCGTCGGCGAGACGCTAAGGGAGATGGGAGCCGCGGCCCCACTAGCTGACTTGAACGCCGCTAGGGCTGCACCCCAGTTGTCTGCGACTTCCAGCGATGCGCTGGCCGATGCACTTCCAGCCGTCCTCAGGATCAGGTCCTCCACGATCAGCTTGGTGTTCGGCTCCCCCGGTACACTCTCTTCGATAATGTAGCTGCTCCCAGCTGTGAAAGTACCAGGATTAACCGCCGTGAAGATTGCGCCGAGCAATAAATCTCCGTTTCCGGTCGTGGTTGCGTTCCCGCTGCTCGGGGACGCGCTCGTCCCTTGCGCCGCTGCCGTTACGTCCAGCGAATTCGCCGTGGCGATTCCTGAATACTCCAGGATGGCGAAACGCAATGGACCTGAAACTGTGTCGGATACGGTAATGGTATTCGCACCGCCCTTGATGTTCTCCGCGTAATAGATGGCCAAGGTGATTGGGTTTGCGGTTTGGCCGAATTGGACCGCTTGGCGATATGTGTTTCCGTTGGAATCTGCAACTGTAAATACCTGTGCGCTCGAATTGCCCGCGCGAATACACACCGCAATCCAATTCCCCGCGGTGTTAGCGCTAACGAACGCAAGCGATGTACTGGTTGTCACGCCGGCATCCTTGCTGGTGTGTTGAACGAGCGCGATCCCGCCGCTCGTTGCGGCAAGATTGGTCAGCGAAAAGTTGGCCGAGGTCGCCACGCCCGCTACCGACGCCGTCACGTTATAAGGACCACCCGCAGTGCTGTTGGCTGTGAACGTGCCCGCTGTCGCTACACCTTGCGTGTTCGTCTTTGCCGTGTTCACTCCACCGGCAAAGGTGCCGCTGGCTCCACTCGCTGGAGCCGTGAAGGTCACCGTCACGCCACTCACCGGGTTGTTCCCGGCATCCTTCACCGTTGCTTGCAGTGGCGTCGCAAACGCCGTGTTGACGGTCGCACTCTGGGACGTACCGCCGGTGGCCGTGATACTCGACGCCGTCCCCCCGCCACCACTGGCTGCCTTGAACGCCGCTAGGGCTGCACCCCAGTTGTCTGAGGCCGCCAGCGATGCGCTGGCCGATGCTGCCCCCGCTGCCGCTTGTACCTGATCCTCGGTGATCAACTTGGTGTTCGGCTCCGCTGGTACACTCTCTTCGATGGTGTAGCCGCTTCCCGCTGTGAAAACAGCAGCATTCGTCGTAACGATTGCTCCCAACAACAAATCCCCGCTCGCGGTCGTGCTCATATTTCCGCTATTCGGCGATGTGCTGGTCCCTTGCGCCACTGCCGTTACGTCCAGTGAATTCGCCGTGGCGACTCCCGAATACTCCAGGATGGCGAAACGCAATGGACCTGAAACTGTGTCGGATACGGTAATGGTATTCGCACCGCCCTTGATGTTCTCCGCGTAATAAATCGCCAAGGTGACACCGGCGCCGGCAGCGGCGAAACCAATTTGCGTTGCTTGCCGGTACGTGTTGCTGTTGGAATCTGTGACCGTGAATCCCTGAGAACTGGAAGTGCCCGCGCGAATACACACCGCAATCCAATTCCCCGCGGTGTTAGCGCTAACGAACGCAAGCGATGTACTGGTTGTCACGCCGGCATCCTTGCTGGTGTGTTGAACGAGCGCGACGCCGGCCTGCGCCCGCCCCAGTGCTCCCGCGAGCAGCAAGAAGAACAAGACAGCAATAGACCGACAGGCCCTGACGCAGAACGAGGAAGGCTTGTGACGGCGCAAGCTAAGCAACATCAGTGCCCTTCGCGGCACTTTGTTGTCAACACGCACAGGTATAAGCAAAGGCTTTAGAGTGCAGCGCAAACACCACCCCCATCGCGAGCAAGACTTGCAGTTTGCCTAGCCCCTCTTGGAGAAAGGATCTCCGATCCGGGCATTACGAGAACAGACTGGCCAAAGACTCGGTCTCGCGACCACAAAGCTTCCGCCTGTCTTTCGCCTCCTCGTCGGCACCTCAGCTGCGATAGCCAGCTGGACACGCACTTCTCCCCTGGCCGCACCTAGCAATCAGCCTTCCGAAGCCATCGAAGGCTAAGTTTCTGGTCTACTTGGATTTAGAGGCGGCAGGAAGTGAGCCATAAGAACGAAAAAAGAACTCTAGAGGAGATATTGCGCAAGCCGTTTCCCGCGAGCCTGAGCCTCTGACTTATATTCTCAACCCCAACAGCGGACTAGCCTCGAACATCAGCCGGGCTGTGGAAATGTTTTGGCCAATTTCGGCCTGCCTTTGCCTTTGGCCCAGAAATTCAACCTAGTAATAAAATCCCAATTCTTTCTGGCAGAGCTGTAATCCCATACAAATGAAGCACTTAGATCTGTCCTTCGGCGGGGATTGGGTTTAAATTTGGGCTCCAAAGTGCCTCATAACAGAAATAGAGCGTGGGAATATTTGTTTCCCCTACGCTATTGGCATGCTTGCGTTCATACAATACTTGATTCGTGCACAAGATGCGTGTACCCCTAGATTGCGTCCGCTTTGGACGCGCGTTCTACTTCTATACGCTCTCCCGCTCCTTCCAGCATTAATCCTGTTAGGTTGTGCAAGCGGAGGACAGGCTAGACCGGACCCTCGACTGAATACGGGGCCTTCGATCACGAGGCAGCCAACCAATCAGGTTATCAAAGCGGGCCAGAGTGCCGCATTTGCTGTGGTAGCTACGGGGACCGCCCCGCTCGCCTACCAGTGGCAGAAGAACGGGGTAAACATCCCGGGAGCGACGTCGTCGAGCTACACGACTGCGGCGACGACAGCGGATAACGGATCGACATTCGATGTAGTGGTGAGCAACACGGCGGGGACGGTGACCAGCGCGACGGCCACGCTGACTGTGACCCCGGCGACGCTGGTATCGATCGCGGTGACCCCGGCGAATCCCTCGATCGCCAAGGGGCTGACACAACAGTTCACGGCCACGGGTCACTTCTCCGACGGCACGACGCAGGATCTGACCGCGTCAGCGACGTGGGCTTCTTCGCTCACCACAGTAGCCACGATCGGTGTGAACACCGGTCTGGCCACCAGTGTGGGCACGGGCACGAGCAACATCACCGCCACGCAGAACGCAGTGACTTCGAACACCGCCGTGCTGACCGTGATACCAGCGCCGAGCATCAGGAACTTAAACCCGGCGTCGGGGCCGGTGGGGACGTCGGTAACGATTGCGGGAACGAACTTTGGAACGACGCAGGGGACGAGCACGGTGACGTTCAACGGGACGGCGGCTACACCGACGAGCTGGAGCGCGACGAGCATTGTAGTGCCGGTGTCAGCCGGAGCAACGACGGGCAATGTAGTGGTGACCGTTGGTGGGGTGGCGAGTACTGGAGTGAGCTTCGCGGTTGTATCCATTGCCGCCTTCGTGCAGGTCAACTCTGCGGTTCCCCAGACGCCGCAGACGATGGTGACGGTGACCTATACGCAAGCCCAAACAGCCGGCAACCTGAACGTCGTGGTAGTTGGCTGGAACGATTCGACAGCGCAAGTACAGTCCGTGACCGACACCAAAGGGAACGTATATGCTTTAGCGGTCGGGCCGACAGTACAGATGGGAGTTGCGACGCAATCGACGTACTACGCGAAGAACATCGCAGCGGCAACGGCAGGCGGGAACACGGTGACGGTTACGTTTAAAACGGGAGCAAACTTCCCTGATATTCGCATTGCGGAATACAGTGGAATCGACCCGTCGGTTCCCGTGGACGTGGTTGCTGCTGCGCAAGGGAGCAGCACATCAAGCGACAGCGGTTCGGTGACAACGGTGAATGCCAACGACCTGCTTGTGGGGGCCAACACGGTGCAGGGAGGCACGACGGGGCCCGGGCCGGGGTATACGAGTCGTGTGATCACCACACCTAACGGAGACATACTGGAAGATCAGGTGGTGACGGCAACAGGGAGCTACAGTGCGACGGCACCGGTTGCTGCGATGGGCGCATGGATCATGCAGATGGTGGCCTTCCGGGCCGCTGGCAGCCTGCCGCCGCCACCTATCTCCGTTAGTATCTCGCCGGCAACGGCCAGTGTTGCGACCGGAAATGGAACGCAGGCCTTTACGGCCACGCTGCAGAACGATTTCCAGCACCAGGGCGTAACGTGGTCTCTCTCTGGTTCTGGCTCTGGTTCTGGCTGCGCTGGTATCTCCTGCGGCACGCTCTCGCAAGTTACGACGACATCCGTTACCTACACAGGCCCGGCGAGCATCCCGAATCCGGCCACGGTAACTCTCACGGCCACCTCGGTGACCGATAACACGAAGACGGGTACGGCGACAATCACGGTGATACCGGGCCCGCTCAACGTTGTGGTTAGCCCGAAGCGCGGCTCGATCACCACGTCTCAGACGCAGCAGTTCACCGGCACTGTCTTCAACGACCCGAAAAACGCTGGCGTCACTTGGCGGGTTGATGGAAACATAGGTGGAAATATCACCATTGGCACCATCAGCGTTGCCGGGTTATTTACTCCGGGTTCTCAAGTAGGATTGCATACCATCATGGCCACGAGCGTCTCCGATGTCACCAAGAGCGACAGCGTCACGATCAGTGTCACTGACCTGGCGGGAGTCTACACCTATCACAACAATCTTTCGCGTGACGGCAGCAATCAAAGTGAATACGCTCTCACGGCCTCGAATGTCACTTCGACCACGTTCGGCAAGCTGTTTTCTTGCACGGTGGATGGCGCCATCTATGCACAACCCTTGTGGGTAGCGAACTTCCTGATCGGTGGCGGGACTCACAATGTGATTTTCGTTGCCACACAACATGACAGCGTGTACGCCTTTGACGCCGATGCTAGCCCTTGCGTGACGTACTGGCACGCGCAGTTGCTGCCGACGATGCCGATGAGCGAGACGTGGGTCGATACCAAGGACGTGCTCACTACTGACATCGCGCCCGACATCGGTATTACTGGAACGCCGGTTATTGACCCGTCCACGAACACGCTTTACGTGGTCACGAAATCGAAGGACACGGGCACAGCCTGCACACCCTCAAGCGCGTGCCATCAACGGTTGCATGCGATAAGCCTGGTTGACGGGAGCGAGAAATTTGGCAGCCCGGCCAATATCACGGCGGCAATTACGGTTCCGGGCACCGGCGACGGATCTTCCGGAGGCAATGTGCCGTTCAATCCGCTGACGGAAAACCAGCGGCCGGGGCTGGCGCTGGTGAATGGAGTGGTTTACATCGCGTGGGCGTCGCATGGGGACAATGATCCGTATCACGGGTGGGTGATCGGATTTACGGCAAGCCCCACTCTAGCGCTCGCACCGGGTGGCGTGTTCAATACGACGCCGAATTTCGTCTCAGGATCACCGTCGCGGGGCGGAATCTGGATGTCCGGCGGCGCACCCTCGGCCGACAGCAGCGGCAATCTCTATTTCTTGACGGGCAATGGTTCGTTCGACGCGAACTCCAGCGGATCGGATTACGGGAACAGTACAGTAAAGCTGGGTACAGTGGGAGGGCTTTCCGTCGTGGATTGGTTCACACCGTCGGACCAGGCTATGTTAAACACCAACGATACGGATCATGGTTCGGGTGGCGCTGCGATCCTGGTGGATCAGCCGTCCGGCCCGGTGCCGCATCTCCTGATCGGCGGCGGCAAGGAAGGCAACCTATTCCTCCTGAATCGCGACAACATGGGACATTTCAACACCACGAATCAGGTGTTCCAAACTCTCAGCTTGGGAAATTCGATCTGGGCTACGCCCGCCTTTTGGCAAAATATGCTCTATCTCGCTGGGAAAGATGATTCTTTGAAAGCCTTCTCCTTCAACACTGCAACTGGAAAGTTCAACGCGTTGCCCGCTTCACAATCACCCAGCAGGTATGGGTTCCCAGGCGCTACGCCTTCCATCTCTGCCAGCGGCGCCTCGAACGGCATCGTCTGGGCGATCGACAGCAGTCAGTATTGCACCACGCAATCTCCAGGATGTGGCCCCGCGGTTCTCCACGCCTACGACGCGACGAACCTCGCCAAGGAGCTCTGGAACAGCTCGCAAAGCTCGGGAAACGCAGCGGGCAATGCCGTGAAATTCACGGTTCCCACCGTAGCGAACGGGAAGGTCTACATCGGCACGCGTGGAAACAATAAGGGCGGGACAACGTCGTCGGCGCCTGGTGAACTCGATGTCTACGGCCTCACACCTAATTGAAAACAGTCACGCTCGAAAATAACTGCGGGCCGGCAGCCGGGGTCCGCTTCTTTCTTAGGTTCCATTCAACGCCGCCCTCATGTTGTTGGCCACATGAATTCAACGGAGTGAGAAAGCCTTTTGCCCGCGGAGTCCTCATTTTCCTCGGATGAGAGCAGAGCCCGATCATCTGTGCCTTTTCGCCGTAACCGGGCAGGTCAGTCGCACCTACCCATAGAAACAAACTGGCTGGCAGCCACCCATGGGGTACAAAGGCGCCCCCCGGGAGACCCATAACCTCTTTCGCTTCAGGCTATGCCCAAGCCTGCCGTGCCGATGAGATTGCCGTTCAGACTGGTTTCGCCCCTAACCTGACCGAGTCAAATTGTGGAAATGTTTTGGCCAAATTCGGCCTGCCTTTGCCTTGGGCACTCAAGTTCAACCTAAGAAAAAGGTCCCAATTCGTTCGGTTAGAGCTGTAATCCCGCGCAAATGAAACACTTAGATTGGTTCTTCAGCGGGTCTTGGGTTTGAATTTGGGTCTCTAAGTGCTTCATGACAGAAGATAGCAGAAATGGATCGCGGCAGGATCGCCTTCCCGTAGGTTATTGGTTTGCTTGGGTTTATAAAACACTCGATCCGGGCGCAGGGTGTCCCAGCGCCAAAATCGCGTCGACTCCGGACGTGCGTTCTACTTTTGCACGCGCTCCCGTTCCTTCCAGCACTCATCCTGTTAGGTTGCGCGAGTGCAGGACAGCCTAAACCGGACCCTCCACCGAGTACAGGGCCTTCGATCACGAGTCAGCCAACCAATCAGGTCATCAAAGCGGGTCAGAGTGCCGCATTTGCTGTGGTAGCTACGGGGACTGCCCCGCTCGCCTACCAGTGGCAGAAGAACGGGGTAAACATCCCGGGAGCGACGTCGTCGAGCTACACGACTGCGGCGACGACAGCGGATAACGGATCGACGTTCGACGTAGTGGTGAGCAACACGGCGGGAAGCGTAACCAGCAGCACGGTGACGCTGACGGTGACCCCGGCGACGCAGACGATCACGTTCCCGCAACCGCCGGATACGGCGCTGACGGCGGGGCCGGTGACGCTGACGGCCACGGCGAGTTCCACTCTGGCGGTGAGTTACACGAGTACGACCCTGCCGGTCTGCACGGTGTCGGGTTCCTCCGTGACCCTGGTTTCGGTGGGGACCTGCAGCATCACGGCGAACCAGGCGGGCAACGCAAATTTCGCCGCTGCGGCTCCGGTGAGCAAGAGCTTCCAGGTGCTGCAGAGCACACAGACGATCACCTTCGCAGCCTTGCCCAGCGTGACCTACGGGGTGGGGGCCATGACCCTGAGGGCCACGGCCTCTTCGGGATTGCCGGTGAGCTACCTGGTGACCGGACCGGCGACCGTTTCGGGGAGCACACTGACGATCACCGGAGCGGGGGGTGTAACGGTAACGGCATCGCAGGCGGGAAACACGAACTACGCGGCGGCCACGCCGGTAGCGCAGACGTTCACGGTGATGCCCGCGGTGCTGACGGTGACGGCGAATAATCAATCGCGGCCCTTCGGGCAAGCCAACCCGACGCTGACCTATACGATCACGGGGTTGGTGAATGGGGACTCGCTGGCGGTGGTAAGTGGAACGCCGGGAGTATCGACCACGGCCACGACGAGTTCGCCAGCAGGGACCTATCCGATCACGATCGTGGCGGGAACCCTAGCGGCTGCCAACTACACGTTCACGTTTGTGAACGGGACGCTGACGGTGACGGGTGGGGTGGCGCAGACGATCACGTTCCCGCAACCGCCGGATACGGCGCTGACGGCGGGGCCGGTGACGCTGACGGCCACGGCGAGTTCCACTCTGCCGGTGAGTTACACGAGTACGACCCTGCCGGTGTGCACAGTGTCCGCTTCCTCGGTGACGCTGGTTTCGGCAGGAACCTGCAGCATCACGGCGAACCAGGCGGGCAACGCTAATTTCACCGCGGCGGCTGCGGTGATCAAGAGCTTCCAGGTGTTGCAGGGCACGCAGACGATCAACTTCCCGGTGATCCCGAACCATGTCCTCGGCGACGCGCCGTTCGGAATCAGCGCCACGGCGACTTCCGGTCTGCCGGTCAGCTTCGGCTCTACCACGTCGGCGGTCTGCTCGGTATCGGGCAGCACGGTGACCCTCGTCCACAGCGGGCAGTGTTCCATCCAGGCCACCCAGGCTGGGAATGCGACCTACGCACCCGCCCCACCCGTGACGCAAAGCTTCCAGGTAAACCCGGCGACGCTGGTATCGATTGCCGTGACCCCGACGAATCCCTCGATCACCAAGGGAGCGACACAACAGTTCACGGCGACGGGTCACTTCTCCGACGGCACGACGCAGGACCTGACCGCGTCAGCAACGTGGTCGTCTTCGCTCACGACAGTCGCGACGATCGGTGTGAACACCGGTCTGACCACCAGTGTGGGCACGGGCTCCACCAACATCACCGCTACGCAGAACGCAGTGACCTCGAACACCGCCGTGCTGACGGTGACTCCGGCCACACTCACTTCCATTGCCGTGACCCCGGCAAATCCTTCGATCACCAAGGGCGCGACACAGCAGTTCACAGCCACCGGGACATTCAGCGACAACTCCACACAGGTGCTCACGAACGCGGCGTGGGCCTCGGGAACGGGGACGGTGGCGACGATCAACGCGACGGGCTTGGCCACTGCCGTCGGCGTGGGCACCTCCACGATCTCCGCCACCAGCGGCAGCATCACCGGCTCGACGCTGCTGACGGTAAATCCGGCGACGCTGGTATCGATCGCCGTGACCCCGGCGAATCCCGCGATCACCAAGGGAGCGACGCAGCAGTTCACCGCCACCGGGACATTCAGCGACAACTCCACGCAGGTGCTCACGAGTGCGGTGTGGGCCTCGGGAACAGGGGCCGTGGCGACGATCAACGCGACGGGTCTGGCCACTGCCGTCGGCGTGGGCACCTCCACGATCTCCGCCACCAGCGGCAGCATCACCGGCTCGACGCTGCTGACGGTAAATCCGGCGACGCTGGTATCGATCGCCGTGACCCCGGCGAATCCCGCGATCACCAAGGGAGCGACGCAGCAGTTCACCGCCACCGGGACATTCAGCGACAACTCCACGCAGGTACTCACGAACGCGGTGTGGGCCTCGGGAACAGGGGCCGTGGCGACGATCAACACGACGGGCCTGGCCACGGCCGTGGGCGCGGGGAGCTCCACGATCTCGGCCACGGTCGGCAGCATCACCGGCTCGACGTTGCTGACGGTGAACCCGGCGACGCTGGTATCGATTGCCGTGACCCCGGCAAATCCTTCGATCACCAAGGGCGCGACACAGCAGTTCACAGCCACCGGGACATTCAGCGACAACTCCACACAGGTGCTCACGAACGCGGCGTGGGCCTCGGGAACGGGGACGGTGGCGACGATCAACGCGACGGGCTTGGCCACTGCCGTCGGCGTGGGCACCTCCACGATCTCCGCCACCAGCGGCAGCATCACCGGCTCGACGCTGCTGACGGTAAATCCGGCGACGCTGGTATCGATCGCCGTGACCCCGGCAAATCCTTCGATCACCAAGGGCGCGACACAGCAGTTCACAGCCACCGGGACGTTCAGCGACAGCTCCACGCAGGTGCTCACGAGTGCGGTGTGGGCCTCAGGAACGGGGACGGTGGCGACGATCAACGCGACGGGCTTGGCCACTGCCGTCGGCGTGGGCACCTCCACGATCTCCGCCACCAGTGGCAGCATCACCGGCTCGACGCTGCTGACGGTAAATCCGGCAGCAAGCATTACGAGCCTAGCACCAGCCTCGGGTCCAGTCGGGACGGCGGTAACGATTACGGGAACGAACTTTGGAGCGGCGAAGGGAACGAGCACAGTGACGTTCAACGGGACAGTGGCTACACCGGCGAGCTGGAGCGGGACGAGCATTGTGGTGCCGGTGCCAACCGGAGCAACGACGGGCAATGTGGTGGTGACCGTTGGTGGGGTGGCAAGTAATGGAGTGAGCTTCACGGTCGTATCCGCTGCCCCCCTCGCCTTCGTGCAGGTCAACTATGCGGTTCCCCAGACGCCGCAGACGACGGTGACGGTGACCTACACGCAAGCCCAAACAGCCGGCAACCTGAACATCGTGGTAGTTGGCTGGAACGATTCGACAGCGCAAGTACAGTCCGTGACCGACACCAAAGGGAACGTATATGCTTTAGCGGTCGGACCGACAGTACAGGTAGGAGTTGCGACGCAATCGATGTACTACGCGAAGAACATCGCAGCGGCAGCGGCAGGCGGGAACACGGTGACGGTTACGTTTAAAACGGGAGCAAACTTCCCTGATATTCGCATTGCGGAATACAGTGGAATCGATCCCTCGGTTCCGGTAGACGTGGTTGCTGCTGCGCAAGGGAGCGGCACATTAAGCAACAGCGGTTCGGTGACAACGGTGAATGCCAACGACCTGCTTGTGGGGGCCAACACGGTGCAGGGAGGCACGACGGGGCCCGGGCCGGGGTATACGAGTCGTGTGATCACCACACCTAACGGAGACATACTGGAAGATCAGGTGGTGACGGCAACAGGGAGCTACAGTGCGACGGCACCGGTTGCTGCGATGGGCGCATGGATCATGCAGATGGTGGCCTTCCGGGCCGCTGGCAGCCTGCCGCCGCCACCTATCTCCGTTAGTATCTCGCCGGCAACGGCCAGTGTTGCGACCGGAAATGGAACGCAGGCCTTTACGGCCACGCTGCAGAACGATTTGCAGCACCAGGGCGTAACGTGGTCTCTCTCTGGTTCTGGCTGCGCTGGTATCTCCTGCGGCACGCTCTCACAAGTTACGACGACATCCGTTACTTACACAGGTCCGGCGAACATCCCGAATCCGGCCACGGTAACTCTAACGGCCACCTCGGTGACCGATAACACGAAAACAGCTACAGCGACGATCACGGTGATACCGGGCCAGCTCACGGTTGTGGTTAGCCCGAAGCGCGGTGGCCTGCCCGTCAGCCAAACTATATCCATGAAGGCAACCGTCACGAACGATTCGCTCAACAAGGGCGTCACCTGGACTTCGACAGGCGGTTCTTTCTCCCTCACCTCGACAGCCTCAGGGGTGGCTACGACCTACACAGCTCCGAATACGGCAGGGGTATACACGCTGACGGCCACCAGCGTCTCCGATGTCACCAAGAGCGACAGCGTTGTGATCGGTGTCACTGACCTGGCGGGTGTCTCCACTTATCACAACAATCTTTCGCGTGACGGCAGCAATCAAAGTGAATACGCCCTCACGGCCTCGAATGTCACTTCGACCACGTTCGGCAAGCTGTTTTCTTGCACGGTGGATGGCGCCATCTATGCACAACCTTTGTGGGTCGCCAACTTGACGATCAACGGCGTAAGACGCAACGTCGTCTTCGTGGCGACACAACACGAAAGCGTCTACGCCTTCGACGCCGACGCCAACGCCAGTCCGTGCGTGCCCCTCTGGCAAGCGAACCTGATTGACTCCGCGCACGGCGGTACCGCCGGTGAAACTTCTGTTCCTTCTGGGCTGGGTGGCCTGGTGGGTAGCGGCTCTGGTGATATTTCACCGGAGGTTGGAATCACCGGAACGCCAGTCATTGATCTAACCACGAACACCATATACGTGGTCAGTAAGTCGGTGATTGCGTCGGGACCCACATTCTTCCAGCGCCTTCACGCATTGGATTTAACCACAGGGAATGAGAAGTTCGGAGGACCCGTGCCAATCGCGGCTTCCGTTGCCGGCACAGGGGACGGCTCTTCTGCAGGCAGTGTGGCGTTTGATGCTCACACCGAGAACCAGCGTCCGGGCCTTGCGCTCGTCAATGGAATTGTCTATATCTCCTGGGCCTCTCATGAAGACGTTGACCCCTATCACGGCTGGATCATCGGCTACAACGCATCGACCCTGGCTAGTGTTTCCGTTTTCAACGACAGCCCCAACGGCAAACGTTCCGGCATCTGGATGGGCGGAGGCGCTCCTGCCGCCGACAGCGGTAATAACCTGTACGTCATCACGGGTAATGGAACGTACGACGGCGCGACGAATTCGGATTACGGCGATACGTTCCTGAAACTTGGGACATCCAGTGGGATCTCTGTATTGGATTGGTTCACACCGGCGAATCAATCCTCTCTGGAAGGCAACGATAGGGATTTCGGTGCCGGGGGAGCCGCTATACTTGTCGATGAGCCATTGCCTTCTCTACCGCACCTAGTCATCGGCGGCGGCAAGGATGGCAACCTATTCCTCCTGAATCGCAACAACATGGGACGTTTCAACAACACGAATCAGGTAGTCCAAACTCTCAGCTTCGGAAATGCGATCTTCGCTACACCCGCCTTTTGGCAAAATATGCTCTACCTCGCTGGGGTATCTGGTTCTTTGAAAGCCTTCTCCTTCAACACTACAACTGGAACGTTCAACGTGTTGTCCGCTTCACAATCGTCCGGCAGCTATGGGTTCCCAGGCGCTACGCCTTCCATCTCTGCCAGCGGCGCCTCGAACGGTATCGTCTGGGCGATCGACAGCAGTCAGTATTGCACTCCGCAATCTCTAGGATGTGGCCCCGCGGTTCTCCACGCCTACGACGCGACGAACCTCGCCAAGGAGCTCTGGAACAGCTCGCAAGGCTCGGGAAACACAGCAGGCAATGCCGTGAAATTCACGGTTCCCACCATAGCGAACGGGAAGGTCTACATCGGCACCCGTGGGAACAATAAGGGTGGGACAACGTCGTCGGCGCCTGGTGAACTCGACGTCTACGGCCTCATGCCTGACTGAAACAGTCACGCTCGAAGTAACCCCGGACCCCGGCAAAGCCGGGCCCATGTCATCAAAGCTCACCACTTTGACCAATTCCGTCGCTTTGCTCCAGCGCACCTTACGTGGGATGGAACTTAAGAAAGAGGCAGGAAATTCGATTGTGCAACCTCGAATCCGCGACTTCTCTCCGCTGAAACTAAACTGCCGAAATCGATATGATTCAAGGCCTCTGAACAGGAGGCAACCGACAGGAAACCGCACGCAGATCGAACCCCGGAAGAGAAGCGGGACATCATGCAGGAAGGGATCGAGAGCGGGAACGTCACTGAGATTTGCCGGAGACATGGGATTGCTGAAACGCTTTATTTCCGTTGGAAAGATGAATTGGTTGGTTGGGCCTATCTGATGAGTGTAATCGATTGCTGCACGCCAGAGATTGTGGGATGGAATCTCTCGCGCCGCTGTCGGACCAAGGACGCGCTCATAACGGTCGAGCAAGCCGTGCTCGTGCAGTTTCCTGCAGGAAGCCGCGATGCAAATTTGACTCTGACAGCAGATAACGGCACGCAGTTACCTTCCTACCGGTTCTTGTAGACGCTGGCACAACTGGGAATCGCGCACCGTCGCACGGCCTACCATCATCTGGAGGGCAACAGCTACATCGAAACGTTCTATCTCAGCTTGAGAGAGGAGGAATTCTGGACTTCTGAGTATCGCTGCCTGACTGAGGTGAAAGAAAACACCGGCCGAAATCTGGAGGAGTAAAATTGCGACTCACCCCATCATGCAATCAAAAATCGTACTCCGCACGAAGCTTCATTGGTTCTTGCATTTCTAACCTATGACGAGGCCTGACTGCCCAAATTAGCAGGAAGCCCTACGTCGGGCGCGACTCTTGAGCTGTGGTTTCTTTCTCGACGCGGAAATCCGGCGCAACTCGTTCGAGCCAGATTTCCCGCCAATAAGAGTAGATGCTCCTCGGGCAAAACATACACCAGGTGCTATATCGCGATTGACAAATGACCGAAGCCAGTATGATGCAAGGGTTCCTGAACTCTTGCATCTCTCCCGTTTTCTCATCAATTATTCTACTGACTCGCTTGAGTACTCGGTACGTTCCGCCACAGTACGGAACCATCTCGGCGTCAAAGAGAAGGCCGCGATTCCTATTTTCGGTATTCAAAGTTCGGAGGATTTCTCCATAGGGTTTTATGCGGACAAGTTCACCCGGCTGCAGGTCTAGGGCCGCCGCCGGTGTGGGCTCTCCCACACGTATGGATCCTGACTTCCGCGGAAATCGGGTACCGCGCCAGAGTAGATGGAACTTGTCGTAGAACCATCGCATTGCAGGCCCTAGCCCAATACCGGCTTGGCTGAGATGGTAGTAGATCGAATAGACCAGGCCATTGAGAATGCGCTTCAGACCAACATTTCCTGAAACACAATCCTCGAGGTACTGGCGCATGTCCCACCAAACTAGGTCCTTTGTAGCATACGGCAATTGGGTGGCCTGGCAGATAAATTTCGGCGTTCCGCCGTTCGAGTTGGATACTTGCGCGCAAGCCCAGACATGAGATTCGCCACAACTGCCGCGCGTCGTAGGCTTGACATCTGGGGATTGCGCGCCAGTACCTGGAGCAGCGTTGTCATGTGAAGTGAAGCCAACAGGTTTCAGCCAATCTTCTTTCCAGAAGATCAGACAGCTGGCTTGGCATCCGCCGTGCGCTTGTCCGTCACAACGAGTTTCGAGATGCACTGCCCTTTCGACCCGGCGCTCGCGAATGGGAAAGACCGTATCACAGGTCTTGTGCGCTCGTTTGTAAACCTGAAACCTCTTACCACAGAACGCGAACATCTCAGGCATGAACGGAAGATTATCGAGGCAGCTGTTTTCGTCCAAGGTTAGCAGGATCTCCTCCCGACTCCGGACTTCTACCCAATCTCCGACCCTGAGCCGGAGGTTTGGACCTAATTTGCGATCCTTCACTGATTACCCTTTCCTGCTGAGGAACGACAATCGTTACCGTCGATGGTCTATGGCCCTACCAGCTGGGTTGACGAGATTTTTAGACTCGCAATTTTATCTCCGTGTGGAGCTTACAAGGTCGAAGAACCGGTAAGAACAGCCCTTGCTCCCGGATTACAGCACGAACTTTCGACAATGGAAACCTTCTGCAAATCCCTCCGAAGCATTGGACTCGATGCCACGAAGCCGCGGCAGCGCTAGAAAGGTATCCGCGGTAAACCAGTGCTTCGTTCGCTGAGACACAAACGATTCGCAGATATACTTCGCCTTTTGCTCACAGGTCTCGCGATCCAACCCCACGAAAAAATTTGGTTTCCCAAGATCGCCATCGTACTTTGGGATTTCGTATTCCAGGATGAGCTGGCTGCGAAACGTATTCCATGTCAGTTCGCAGATGATCCTATGATCCTGGTGAAGGTCGTAACGGTAATGGGTCAGAACCAAATCGGGAGCAAACTCTTTCTTGAGCCTCTCGAAATCAACTTTAATGACTTTGTGAAGCGACGGAAAATAGCTATCGCGGTAATTCCGGATCACCAACTTCTTCGACCTCGCTCCGTCGAGGAATAACCCCGCCGATTTGACCGCCTCCCGTTTTCTGACAGTAGTGGAGCTGAACACTTTCCAATAAATCTCGCAACCCGGTTCCTGCCGCAAGAGGCGCAGAATCGTGCCGCCGCATCCGATTTCGATGTCGTCGCAGTGCGCGCCTAAGCAAAGCACGCGGCGAGCAAACTCTCGGGGCTTGCCGATAGCCGGTCTCAGCATGGTTAGAAGTCGACTCTAATACGTGTCCGCCAACTCGGTTCGATGAACAGGAATGGGCAATTTTCCGTCTGCATGATCTTCCCAGAGGAGCCAAGGAGCGTTACCTCGTGCATACATATCGTCAAGTTGCTGCTTGTCCTTGAACGTGTCCATGCAAGCGAAGAAACCGTCGTGACGATAGGCCATTAACTGCGCTTCTTTGATCAAACGCTCAAAAGGCTCACACACCAATTCTTCTCCTTCCCGAATGTACCTGAAAATGTCTTGTCTGAAGACGAAGAACCCGGTGTTGATGCGAAGACCGGTATCCCTGATGGCTTTGATTTCACGGACGACCCCATCGGGCGCGAATGAAACGACGTGATAGGTCAGGTTAGGCGGCGCGGCGACAAAAGTCGCGATTTTGCCATGCCCTTTAGCGAATTGCAGGAGTTGGGGAAGGGGCAGGTTGCTCAGAGAGTCGGCATAATTGGCAAGGAACATCTCTTCCCCAGCTAGATACTTCTCAGCGGCTTTGAGTCTCTGTCCGATATTGGAATGAAGGCCGCTGTCAACAAACGTGATGTTCCACATCCTGAGGTCACTCTCAAAAAGCTCCAGGTTCTTATTTCCGATTGATGAGGCGCCAGGAACCTTGGGGCGGTTGCCGTTGCGGCTGAATCTTTCCCGGATGGCATCGGCGCGGTAGCCTACGCACAAGATGAAGTCTTTATGCCCGAAGTGAGCGTAGTACTTCATCACGTGCCACAATATGGGCAACTGACCGATGGGAACCATCGGCTTCGGGATATTCTCCATGTACTCCCGCAGCCGCATTCCAAGTCCGCCACAGAAGATAACGACTTTCATTTCGGTGTTTCCTCAGAACCCTCATCCCAAAAACAAATCATATCCCGCCATTACACGTAGACTGTTACACGTGGGATCGGCACAACGAACTGTCCGCCCCAATCGCGAATGTATGAGTTTTGCTGGATGATCTCGTCCTTCAGATTCCAGGGCAGAATCAGCAGATAATCGGGCCGTGTCTGCCGGATCTGATCCGGCGAATAGATGGGGATGCGGGTCCCTGGCAAGAACCTTCCCTGCTTATGGGGACTGCGATCTACCGTGTATTCCAAGAAATCGGTTCGTATCGCGCAATAATTCAACAGCGTGTTGCCTTTGCCCGGGGCGCCATATCCGGCAATCTTCTTCCCGCTGCGCTTTGCCTGGATGAGAAACTCGAGTAGCTTCCGCTTGGTCTCCTTAACCTGCTCGGCAAAGTGCATGTAGTTCTCCAGCCTCGCGTAGCCAGCGGATTCCTCTCGCGCGAGGAGTTCTGCAACGCGCGAACCAACAGTTTTCGACGCATCCTCTACGTGCCGAGCAAAGATGCGCAGGGAGCCACCATGTGTTGGAAGCTCCTGAACATCAAACAATGTTAATCCGTGCCTGGCGAAAATTTTCTGGACCGTAAGGAATGAGAAATACGAAAAATGCTCATGGTAAATAGTATCGAACTGGTTTTCCTCCATCAGCCGCATAAGATGGGGAAACTCCATTGTGATGACGCCGCCCGGCTTCAGCAGAATCTTCATGCCTGCGACAAAATCATTTATGTCAGGCACGTGGGCGAGGACGTTGTTGCCGAGTAGCAGGTTGGCCTGTTTGCCTACTGCAGCGAGTTCCCGCGCTGTCTGACTGTTAAAAAATTTCACCAAGGTGGAAATACCTTTCTGAACTGCCACTTCAGCCACGTTAGCTGCGGGCTCGATGCCCAGGACCGGAACTTTCTTCTCTACGAAATACTGAAGCAGGTATCCGTCGTTGCTGGCGATTTCTACCACCAGACTGTTTGCGTCGATCGGAAAACGCTGCACCATCTGATCGGTATAACGTTTGGCGTGCGCGAGCCAGCTATCTGAATAAGAAGCAAAGTACAGGTAGTCGCTGAAAATATTTTCCGGTGCCACGATCTCCTGAAGCTGTACAAGAAAACAATTCCCGCAAACGTACACCTGGAGCGGGTAAAACGGTTCCATCTGGTTCAGTTGTTCTGTACTGAGAAAGCTTTGAACCAAAGGGGATGCTCCCAGATCCACAAAAATATGTTTAAGCTCGTGTCCGCAGAACCTGCAGCCTGAATGATTCGTCGAGCTCATTCATTGCTCCTAGTAAGACTTCAACAGTGGCCGCATGCTGATATCGGTCACTTCGGCAGTGCGCGGCAAAGAAAGCGCGTGCGCCACCATCGAAGCGATATCTTCTGGCTGCATGAGCAGTTCCGGCCGGTACTGCCGACCCTCTTTTTCGAAGAGGGCCGCCATGCGGGGCGTAGCGGTGCGGCCAGGATAAACGCTCAAGACTCGGATCCCGTCGGAATTAACCTCTTCGCGCAAACTGTCCGCAACAGAGCGTAGAGCATGCTGCATGGCAGAGTACTGGCCTACGGCCGCAGGAGACCGTAACCCCGCGGAGGAATTAATAAAGACGATTTGGCCGCGCCGCTTGCGCAGCAATGGCAGCAAGCCCTGTGTCAGAGCGTAGTGGCCGCGAAGATTTGAACGGTACATCATATCCAGCTCCGCCAGCGGTGCGCTCTCCAACGGGCCGTGAAACATCGCTCCGCCACAGAGCACGAGGACGTCGACCCGGCCGAACTCGCGCTGCAGCATTTCTGCCAATCGGCTGATGTCTTCATCGCGGGTAAGGTCGGCACAGTGCACATGGCCCCGCGTCCCAGTGGAGCGGGCCTGGTCCGCAACCGCATCAAGAACCTCACGCCGGCGCGCCACCAAACAGACCTCGGCACCGTGCCCCGCCAACGTCAAGGCAATCGCTTTGCCGATCCCGCTGCTTGCTCCAGTCACGACAGCGACTTGATCCGTCAAAGCTTGCATGATTCGTGTTCGTGCTCCCTTGCAATCAAGCTACTTGTGAGCTACAAATTTCGAAGTGCTTCCGCAAGAGACAGTGTTCTTGCAGGGTACCCGCGGCTTTCTTGAGGATGTCGAAACGGATCCCCGACCGCTCCGCAATGTCCAGCAGAGAGTTGCGTCCGTCGGATAGATTGAGCACCCACAGCATCGCCATCTCGCTCAGCCCGGCATCGGCTTGGCCGCCGATTATCCGGTACAATCCGCGCTTTCCAAGTTGTGGTTCACACTTCGGATTCAAATTTACGAAGGTTTCGTTATTCTCCAGGAGAGAAAAAATCTCGAGGCAAACCGCAAAAGCTTCGCCTAGTCTATCCGCATGGACGAAATCTAGATTATCGGCGGAAGTGTGGTATTCCGGAAAGGTTCCGTGGGGAGTACGCGACAACCTCCCAGCCGGGAGATTGATTCCGGGTGAGCAGAATTGACGTTCGTCGTAGCCGTAGGGCGAGAATTCGAGGAGTTGGTAAGGATACCCGGAGTGCTGCAGAATATGTGTGACCGCTCGGTCGATTTCGGCGGTGCCCTGTCGGCTCTTTTTGTAGTGCAACTCTCCCGCATCGCCGACACCGCTGAGCACCAAGCCGTGCTTTATGCGAGGAATCTTGTCTTCGTTCAGGGCCAGCCAGGTAATGGCTCCGATCGTACCGGGAATGAACAGGAAGCGATAGGAATAGCGCCGCGGTCGAGCTCCCAGATGCTGTGCGAGTGACGCTGCCAGGGCAATGCCTGAAAGGTTGTCGTTGCACAGCGACGGGTGGCAAGCGTGACAAGAGATGAGCACCTCGTCCTGCGTTTCTCCCGGTAAGAAAAACTCCCCGTATGTCAAATGACCATTTTTCAATGTCGAGTCGATACAGACTTCGTATTCATCTTCGATCAACGCTGCGAGCTGCCGTTGTGAGAGGCAGAAACCCCAGCTTTCTTCGTAGTAGGAAGTCCGATAAGGAATCCAATCAGGTTGCGTGGGGAGCGTGAAGAGATGCTCTTTCAATTCGGCAAGGGACATCCGGCGCCGCACGGGGACGCTATAGTTGAGGACATGTAAGTTTGATTTCTGGAAATCAACAACTCGTTCGCCGTTCGAGTTTTTCACGTAGGCGTCGCGGATATTCCATTCCTTGGGCACAGTCCAGTCGAACACCTGCGTACCCGTAGGGATTTCTCGCAGTTCGAGAGGAAACTGCCTCTGGAGGATGCGAAGAGTTTCGCGGATACCATCGCCAGTAATGCTGCGACAAATGGGATAGAGTTCCACGATCAAGCGGTACATTAATTGGCCTACCGCCGTGGGATCGACGCTGTATTCGAAAGTGCTCAAGATCAACTCGTTCACGTCGTCCTTACGATAGGTAGTCCGGATACGTTCGGTCTCTCTCGAGAATCGTCCGCTCGGCTACAGGCCATTCGATATCAAATGCCGGATCGTCCCAACGCACTCCCCGTGCGTGTTCCCCGGAATAAAACTGAGACATCTGGTAGAAAACTTCTGTGTTGTCCTCCAAGGTTTGGAATCCGTGGGCGAAATCTTCTGGAATGTAAAATAACTTCCGGTTCTGCGCGGAGAGCTCAACGGCGAAGTACTGCTTGAATGTTGGAGACAAAGGACGCAAGTCAATGATGACGTCATAGATAGATCCCGCTGTACAGCGCACAAGCTTCGCTTGCGCAAAAGGAGCGGCCTGGAAATGCATCCCACGCAAAGTGCCTTTGTACTTGTTGAACGAACTGTTGCATTGGGCCACCTGCGGGTTTAGCCCGTGAGCCTCGAATTCCCGCCGGCAAAAGGTGCGGGCCATAAAGCCGCGCTGGTCTTCCTGCTTCTCTGGCTCAATCACAAACGCACCTAGCAGCTTAGTCTCTTTGAAAATCAAGTCTCACCAGTCGCTCGGAGAAAAATCGTCTCAGCAGCCTTTCATTTGAAGCACCTGCTGGGACTCGCGTGTTCGCCAGCGAAGGTCCGCGTTCAAATAACCGGCCGCCAACAACCCCTGAATGTGATCAATTCGCTTGTAACGTGGACCTTCGAAGTCTTCGACGCGCAAGGCCACCCCCTTGTAGGCCTCGTAGAGTTCTCGCGCGCCGCGGCGGGCGTCCCACTGTGGGTGGAAGGCGGGAAGAGTTTTCGCGATGCGACTGAAATCCACACGATAACAGCGCTTGTCGGGGCCCGCATCCGAAGCGAATTCAATGTTGCAGCCGGGAACAGTTTCCTTTACGATCTCAGCCAAGTCACGAATCTGATAATTTTCGTCGGTACGGCCTACATTGAAAGCTTGATTGTGAATGAGTTCCCTGGGAGCTTCTAGCGCTGCGAGGAATGCGCTGGAGATGTCTTCGATGTGAACGATCGGGCGCCACGGGCTGCCGTCGCTCTTGATAAAAACGCGGCCCGTGGTCACTGCCCACGCAGTCAGATTGTTGAGCACCAGGTCAAAACGGCAACGCGGAGAAATCCCATACGCAGTAGCATTGCGAAGGAATGTGGGGCTGAAGTTTGGTCCTGCGAGTTTTGCGACGCCCTGCTCGACCAGAACTTTCGAGCAACCGTAGGGGGTGACAGGATTGAATTCTGCGGTTTCATCCAGAATCTTGTCTCCCGCCGCTCCATAGGTACTGCAGGAGGAGGAGAATAGAAAGCGGGTGACACCAACCTCCTTGGAAAGCCGGGCCAGCCGCACGGAAGAATGGTGGTTAATCTCATACGTCAAGTCGGGGTTTAGGTTTCCCAGTGGGTCGTTGGAGAGTCCGGCGAGATGGATGACCGCTTCGAATCCCTCAAGATCCGAATGCTGAACGTCACGAAGGTCTTTTCGGATCGACGGAAATTGGCGGGGAGGCTCGCCAAAAGTACACTGTTCGAAAAGATCGGTGTCCAGTCCAACGATAGTGTGGCCCGCGTCAGCGATCAGAGGCGCCATGACCGTACCGATATAACCCTTATGGCCAGTCATCAGTATGTGCATTCGAAGTTTCCTTGGGCTCCTACCGTCCAAGTCTAGACCCGCTGGTCGGGAGGGCAAACTTTGGCCAAGTACCCGTACCCAGTTCAGCATGTGGGCTGCCAATGGGGATGGGTCAAATTCCAGGTAAAGTACTGTAACCTGGGGACTTAAGTCATTCCGCCCCAGTGGTGCAGGAGTCGGTGAAGGGACACGTCTACTTCTTTTCCCGTTGGTGGCATTGATTTTCACGCCCTAGGACCCATGCGATGAGCTAACTCCAGGGTTGCTGAGATTTTTTCTGATATTTCGGTCGTTGGCGTCCTCCGCGAAAACTGGTCCAAACGAAGAGGCGGAATTCACGAGGAAAGAAGGGACTATCCCCGCCCTTTAGCTTGTCCTGAAAGACCGGAATTTCTCCCCTAGTTGAACCAGGAATGGGACCCCTCAGGGTCTCAGGCCCGCTCCGTTCACATTCGTACAAGAGGCTGGTCTTGTTATGCTCTTATTTTTGTTAGAGATACAACGAGGAAGATGTTTGGAACAATGGGATAGATAATGTTCACTGGCACGCGGCGCAAGGGTAGGAAGGGTTCATGGTAGCTTGCAGCTGATCTCGCATAAACTGTTCATTGTCAATTGGTTAGGCAAAGACAGATAGCATCACGCTGGTGGCATTGGTTGTGCAAAGATAACCTCCAAACGGGCAAGAGTCTATAGCGACCCTATTGGCGGTAGCCTGTGTCGAAAGGGATAGAGACGGGTCAATTCAGCGAGAATATTGGTGCTTCAGGCTTGATCGCTCTCGGCCCTTGTTGGTTTGACGCGCAGATCTGCGCTCATCATGAGATACGAATAACGCGTGATCTTCGTGGAGTGGATGACCAGGACTTCCGGCCCTTCTATAAGAAGTGCCGCACGCGCGGGTCGGACTCGAATCAAGGACTTAGACGCGCCCCCGTTCCCAGGTTTTCGATAAGAAAATCACTGAGGCACCCTGCGGGGTGCCCTAAGAGAGTGACGCATCAAAGATGCTTTACCAAGTCGACCCCCTAATGGATTCTCGGTGGGCAAAGTTCTTGGAAATGCACCCCAGGGCATCGGTTTTCCATTCAACCGCGTGGCTGCAGGCTCTCAGTCGCTCCTACGGATATCAATCAATTGCCTATACAACTTCTCCTCCGGGCGAAGACCTGCATAACGGCATCGTTTTCTGCCGGGTCGAAAGTTGGCTGACGGGGCGACGGTTAGTTTCGCTTCCTTTTTCGGATCACTGCGAGTTATTAGTGGATAGGCCTGAAGACCTTCAAGCCTTTGTCTACGGCCTGGAGCAAGAACTCAGGAATGAGAACTGGCGTTATATAGAAATCCGTCCTCTGCATTTGGTCGAAATCAAGAGTCCCCTTTGCCGTTCCACAGCGACATATAGTTTTCATCAGCTTAATCTTGAACCTGACCTCGGCACGATTTTTTGCAACTTTCACAAAAACTCAATGCAAAGGAAAATCTCGAGGGCCCAACGCGAACGCCTCAAATATCAAGAAGGAACGACTGAATCACTTCTCGATGCTTTCTATCAACTACTCGTCATCACTCGGCGGCGGCACCACGTACCGCCACAACCAAAAAACTGGTTCCGCAATCTGTTGAGTTGCTTCGGCGAAGCGCTCAAGATTCGGCTAGCGCTGAAGGATGGTCGGCCTGTGGCGGGGATGCTCACACTTCGTTATAAAGATACTCTCATCTACAAATACGGGGGTTCCGACGCTCATTTCAATCATTTGGGCGGGATGCAGTTGCTGTATTGGGAATCGATCCAGGACGCCAAGAATTCTGGTTTGCGGATGTTCGATCTTGGGCGGTCTGACGCTCGCCAAACTGGGCTGATCAAATTCAAGAGCCGTTGGGGCGCGACGCAATCAGCACTTACATATTCGAGATACGCGGAATCGGGAAACTCCAAGCACATCTTTGATCATGACGGCACAAACTGGAAAATGAGAATTCTAAGGCGCGGGTTTGGCCAAGCACCCTGTTCCGTGCTTTCGGCGCTCGGTAGTCTTCTGTACAAGCATGTTGGATGAAGAATCGTCCGAATCGGATTCAGCTCAACACTCACGTGGGGACCAGATCATGATCATTATGACATGAAACAAATGACTTAGCTAAACCCGAGTGATACGGACCAAGGATCCTCCCTCAGTTTCAGGAATCAGTTTTCTCCTTTAGCGCACATTTTTGCACGAACAAGAGTCTTTTGCTGATCTGCAAAGATGCGAACAAGTTCTGACGACGTATTTCGCGCTGATATATGCTTTGTTATCTATTACTTGGGGACAGTGCTGGGGCAAAGAGCCCAAGAGTTCTCAGTACCCCTATTGGTCAGCGAATTGCACCCGCGCAACCACGTAGTCTTTGTCGTGATTGCAGAGAAGCAGGCTGGTTTTGATTTGGGTGCCGGGCACAACCATATCTCAGTGTCGCGAGCGGCGAGTGAATGATGCCAAATAGCAAGATCGCGAGCGCAAACAACAAACTGCATCCACGCCGCAACGGCAACTTACTGCACGCAATGCCACAGCCTCACCACAATCCGTCGAACTTGATGCAGCGGATTCTACCGGAAGATCTCTTTCTGGGGATGCTTTGCCTAGAAAGAAAGCGAGCGGAGCGCTCGGGGAAGAAGTTTCTTCTTCTTCTTCTCGACGCCGAAGCCGCGGCAGAAACTCGACGCCAGGCGGAGCTTCTGAAAGGAATAATTAATGCTGCTAATGCAGCGCGGAGAGAGACGGATCCCGCAGGGTGGTACAAGCATAACTCGATTCTCGGAATTATCTTCACCGAACTCGAAACCTCTGGTAATGCAGCGACTATCGACACACTGCTCGAGAAAATTCATGAGGCACTCCGTGCTCAGTTGAGTGGGGAAGACATTCAACTAGTGCGCGTCTCGTACCATATTTTCTCCGATGACTCAAACGACAAGGACTCCAACAACTCAGCGAACGCAGCCTTTTACCCAGATCTTATTCACGAGCAGCAGGCGAAGAAAGTACCGCTGCTATTGAAGCGAGTCATGGACATCATTGGTGGCGTCACTGCGCTCGTTTTGTTTTCTCCTCTGCTTGTAGCAATTGCTTTAATGGTGAAACTGACTTCGAAGGGCCCCATTCTTTTCAAGCAGGAACGCCTTGGACAGTTTGGCAAGACGTTCACATTTTTGAAATTTCGTTCCATGTATGCAAACAACGATCCCAAGATTCACCAGATGTTTATGCGACGTGTGATTAGCGGAGCATACGAGGGGAATGCTGGGAATGGCAGCAAGCCCGTCTACAAGATGAAGGACGACCCGCGCATCACATGCGTCGGCCGCTTTCTCCGCCGGACAAGCTTGGACGAACTACCCCAATTCATTAATGTACTAAGGGGTAATATGTCCTTGGTCGGTCCGAGGCCACCAATCGCGTACGAGTATGAAGAATATGATGTCTGGCACCGCCGTCGCGTTCTTGAAATCAAACCCGGAATTACCGGCCTTTGGCAAGTGAAGGGACGCAGCCGGGTGCGGTTTGATGACATGGTGCGGCTTGATCTCCAGTATGCGCGAGGCTGGTCACTGTGGCTCGATATTCAGATTCTTTTGAAAACCCCCCGGGCGGTTTTGCTTGGTGAGGGTGCGTACTAGGTTTCAATAACCATTTTCTTATTTCGGTTATCTGGCGGTTGACCGCTCTCCACGGAGTTATTTTGTGTCCCGCGGGGGAAGCTGCTATTTAACTGCGTCGCCGAAGTCGCGAGGTCTTAGGTGAGATACGAAGCTGCTTGCTCACTTCCACTTGTCCCCTTGGATCCCGAGAATGTTTGATTGGAGATTGGGCGTGAACAAAGACGTCATCGAGGTCCCGATCAACGCCCAAACTGAATGCCTGACAATTATTCAGGGACAAGAGCGAGTTCCTATTTCGACTTCCACAGAGCCAGCCTTACACCGAAAAAAAATATGGATCGATATTGAGAACTCTCCTAACGTCCCGTTTTTTATTCCCATTATTGAAGAGCTGAAAAAGCGGGGTTTCGAACTGATATTAACGGCACGAGACATGTACCAGGTTCGTGAGTTGCTCGATTTTTTTCAAGTGCGCTCCATGACAAAGGTAAGAGTCATCGGTGGACACTGGGGGAAGAACAAAACGCTGAAGGTCCTGGTCAATTGCGTGCGCACTGCACAGCTCATTCGACTCGCCGTTCAGAATCGTCCTGACTTAGCGATTTCTCATGGCTCTCGCGCACAGGTGCTGGTGTGCAAAGCTCTCGGCATACCGACGATTATGATGCACGACTACGAGCACTGCACGAAGACAGGATTCGTCCAACCAACTTGGATGTTCATGCCCGACATCATTCCGGCCTCAGCCATGAGCCGTAGACCTGAGCGGACTATGAAGTACCCGGGGCTGAAGGAAGACGTCTATATCCCTCGTTTTCAGCCGGACCCTTCCATTTTGGATCGTCTAGGGATTGCTTCCGATGAGCTGCTGATTACGCTTCGCCCCCCGGCCACCGAAGCGCACTATCACAACCCCGAAAGTGAAGAACTCTTCGATGAAACACTTCGCCTCATCGCCGGCAAGTCCAAAGTTCGCGCGGTGACACTGCCAAGAAACGCGAGGCAGCGAAAACAACTACAGAAAAAATGGGCTCACCTGATTGCCTCCGGTCACATGATCATTCCTGACGGTTCGTTGGATGGCTTGAATCTGATCTGGTTTTCGGATCTGGTTATCAGCGGTGGGGGCACGATGAATCGAGAGGCTGCAGCGCTCAACGTCCCCGTGTACAGCATCTTCAGGGGGAGAATCGGTGCCGTCGATCGCTATTTGGCGGAATGCGGTCGCATGACGCTCATCGAAAATGTTGATCAGGTACAAAAGAAAATTGCGCTCATTCGCAGAAATCGTCCATACACCCCTGAAAGGGGCAATCGGATCACATTGCAAACCATTGTGACCAATATCATTTCGATTTTGGAATCCGGGAAGCCACCACTGTGTAAAGGAATCAAAATATGGTAACAAGTCCTCCATATGTTCTCATCACTCCCGCTCGGAACGAGGCGCAGTTCATTGAATTGACCATCAAGTCCGTCGTCTCGCAAACTGTCAAACCGATCAAATGGGTCGTCGTCAGCGACGGTTCGACCGATGGCACGGACGACATCGTGCGCAAGTATGCGGCCCAACACAACTGGATCGAGCTGGTCCGGATGCCCGAGCGCAAGGAGCGGCATTTTGCGGGAAAGGTGCACGCCTTCAACGCCGGCTATGCCAGAGTACAGGATCTGCCGTACGCGGTCATCGGTAACTTGGATGCAGACACTTCGTTCGATGACAAGGACTACTTGGCATTCCTCATAAGTAAGTTTGCGGAGGATCCCAGGCTGGGAGTAGGAGGCACGCCCTACCGGCAGGGAAACTGGATGCACAACTATCACGACTATCGCTTCGTCAACATTGAAGATGTGTCCGGCGCCTGCCAATTGTTTCGCCGCGAGTGTTTTGAGGAAATCGGTGGATATCGACCTTTACGGGGCGGCGGGGTGGATCATGTTGCGTTCCTCACGGCGAGAATGAAGGGCTGGAACACAAGGACATTCACCGACAAATTCTGTTTGCACCACCGGAAACGCGGGACGGCACAGCGCGGTGTGTTGATGGCTAAATTTAGGGAGGGGGCTTTAGACTACGCTCTAGGCAGCCACCCGGTTTGGGAGATGTTCAGGACGGTCTATCAGATGACGAAGAGGCCTTTCGTCCGCGGCGGGCTGATGCTGATCACAGGTTACGCCTGGGCGATGGTCGAGCGCGAGGAAAGGTCAGTGTCCCGCGAACTTATGACGTTCCGCAGACGCGAGCAGATGCAGCGGCTGAAGAGACTCTTCAAAGGCAACAGAATTTCGTCCCAGTCACACATTGCTGAGTGCTCCTGAGGGTGGTTGACTCAAATCAGCAGGAAGTATGTGAGGATCGCCACTCCCACATCACAGCTTCTTGCTGGGCTGACCCGCTCGTTGACTGCGCCAGATTCTTAGGTTTCTTGAGTAGGCTGTTTGATTCGGTAAGTAGGCTCATTGCTCTTTGCCAGGCTGGTTACCGACTTAGAAGCGAGAGGTGGAGCTACGTGGAATCAGACAGTTTCATCGTCGGGCCGGTGGAAATGATCGGTCGAAGGGGTAACGGGGCTCATTTTGTCGCGTTTCATGGAAAGTCAGAAAATCTGATGAATCAGGCAAAGCGATGGACCGCGAAGCAGAAGCGGTCCAGTTGCTATTCGGAATCCTGTTCGTGTCGTTAGGCACCCCATCTGCGAATGCTGCTGTCTCGGCGGCCGACGCGGGCTCGGGACGGGTCAGTGGCCAGAAGTCCCCCGTAGGTCTTCTCATCATTAACGCCGACGATTGGGGACGCGACCGCGAGAATACTGACCGGATCCTTGAATGCGTCGTTCGTGGAACCGTTTCATCGGTAAGCGCCATGGTGTTCATGGAAGATTCGGAACGAGCCGCGGGAATTGCTCTGAAACAAGGAATCGACGCGGGTCTCCATCTGAATTTCACAGCTACGTTCTCGGGGCCCGGTACTCCAACGCGGCTCATCTGGCATCAGCAGAGACTCTCTCGGTATTTGCGGTGGCATCGCTTCGGGAGTATCGTTTTTTATCCCTGGCTTGCTGATTCCTTCCAATACGTAGTGGCAGCACAACTCGATGAATTCAGGCGAATTTACGGTGAGCAGCCGGATCGCATCGACGGACATCATCATATGCACCTTTGCGCAAACGTGGTTTTCGGGAATCTGATGCCGTCTGGTACCGTCGTACGGAGGAACTTTAGCTTTTGGCCCGGCGAGAAAGGGGTCTGCAACCGCATGTACCGTCGACTTGTAGACAGCATGTTGCAACGACGACACCACCTCTCAGACCTCTTCTTCGTACTGCCGCCACTCGAGCCTCCGGATCGCCTGCAACGGATCTTCTCCCTGGCACGCCAATTTGTAGTGGAAGTGGAGACACATCCTGTAAACCCCGAAGAATACCAGTTCCTGGCGGGAGGCCTGATCTTCCGTTGGATCGGAGATCTCCCGATTGCGCCCCGTTTCGTCGTGCCCCACCATCCTTGCGTGGAAAGAAGAGGCCATTCATGAAGGTGTGTGGCATAGAGATCCAAATCTCGCGGCGGGTGAGCTGGATCATTCACCCCCCAACGGACGAACACGAGCGCCTAGGCAATCCAAAAGAAGATCGGTACCGCATTGCGAGCTGCACTGAACGCGAGGATTTCATCATCGGCCCGGACGATCTGATCCTGATAACGGGGGCAAACGGGTTCATTGGGGCCAGGCTGGTAGAGAGTTTGCTGAATCTTGGATTCCGCAATTTGCGCTGTTTCGCTAGGCCAACTAAAGCGGCTAACGCCGAAGCCTTTGGCTGTAACACCCGCCCCGCTGCACGAATAGAATTGATAAGAGGCAATCTTTTGTCAGGCGAGGATTGTGCCGCCGCCGCGAAGGGAGTGAAGGTCATCTTTCACCTCGCCGCAGCCCGAGGTGAGAAGTCTTTTCCCGACGCGTTCATGAACTCGGTTGTGACGACGCGGAATCTTCTCGAAGCAAGCCTGCGTCACAAATGCTTGAAGCGGTTTGTCAACGTCAGCTCCTTCACGGTGTACACCAATGCACAGAAACCAGGGGGGAGGTTGCTGGACGAGTCCTGCCCAGTTGAAACGCACCCGGAGTACCGGGGGGAAGCGTACTGCTATGCAAAAGTTAAACAAGACGAAATCGTTAAGCAGTATGGCCAAAGCTTCGGGATCCCGTACGTCATTGTTAGGCCCGGATACGTTTATGGCTCCGGCAAGCAGGCCATCCCCAGCCGGGTGGGTATTGATACCTTTGGCGTTTTTTTGCATTTGGGCGGTTCAAACACGATACCGTTCACGTACATTGATAACTGCGCCGAGGCAATTGCGCTGGCGGGATTGAAGAAGGAGGTCGATGGCGAGGTGTTCAATGTCGTGGATGACGATCTGCCTTCCAGCCGCCAGTTCTTGCGTTTGTACAAACGAAATGTGAAAAATTTCAAATCACTTTATGTTCCTCACGCTATAAGTTACGCGATCTGCCATTTATGGGAACGATATTCGAGCTGGTCAGAGGGGCAGCTGTCACCCGTCTTCAATCGCGGGAGATGGCACGCATTTTGGAAGAAGACGCATTACAGTAACGAAAAACTGAAGAAGCGGGTGGGCTGGACGCCAAGGGTGCGTATGGCAGAGGGGCTCAATCGCTACTTCGAAGCCTGCCGGAACGGAAAACTACATGCTTAAGGTCGCAATCGTAGGGTGTGGCAAAATTGCAGATTCGCACGTGCTGCAGATCCAAAGGATCAAGGGATGCGACGTGGTGGCAGCCTGTGACCAAGAGCCGCTAATGGCACAACAGCTATCCGAGAGGTTCCGGATCAAACAGTATTTTAGCGACTTGACAGAACTCCTGAGGAACGCTCGCCCGGATGTTGTTCACGTAACGACGGCACCGCAAAGCCATTTCGATATTGCGAAACTTTGCCTGGAGTCTGGATGCCACGTCTATGTGGAGAAGCCATTCACCCTTTATGAGAACGAGGCACAGGAACTGATCGCTCGAGCAAGCGAAATGCAGCTCAAGATAACAGTAGGGCATGACGATCAATTTGATCATGCAGCCCGGCGGATGCGGGCTCTTGTCCAAAGTGGTTTCTTGGGCGGCGTGCCAGTGCATATGGAGAGCTCTTACTGCTATGAGTTAGGAGGGGGCAGTTACGCGACGGCACTTCTTCGCGACAAGCGACATTGGGTGCGCAGGCTCCCTGGAAGGCTATTACAGAACATTATTAGTCATGGCATTGCAAGGATTGCGGAACACCTGAAGAGTGAATCACCTCACGTGATCGCATATGGATTTGTAAGCCCGTTCCTAAGAAGCGAGGGCGAAAACGAAATCATCGACGAACTGAGAGTTATCATTTGCGAGGAAGAACGTACCACGGCATATTTCACTTTCTCCTCACAGATGCATCCTTCGCTCCATCAGTTTTGCATTTACGGGCCCAAGAATGGTCTTGCTCTTGATCATGATCAAGAGACGCTCATCAAGCTCCGTGGGAGTCGATTCGTGAGCTATGCCGAGAGATTTATCCCGCCTGTTACCACTGCGAGTCAATACCTGGGGAATCTGAAAACGAACCTGAAAACATTTCTGAGAAATGACTTCCACATGAAGTCCGGCATGAAGTACTTGATCGAATCCTTCTATCGTTCGATTGTCGAAGACACTCCGGTGCCCATCCCGTATCGGGAAATTCTTCTAACCGCTAGAATCATGGACATGATTTTTGCGCAACTCGATCAGCAACTGTCACGGGGCCACGCACAGCAGGGCGTGCAAGCTGTCCTGACTAGGTGAGATACCGATATTTGGGTTAGCGCCAGCTATTTTTGCGCACGTCGCGAAAACGTAATTGCATATTTTGTGAGACTGCCCGCTACGACGGTTTTGGGCAGAATTAAAGTGCCGGGCGGTGATCGCAGTGATAAATGTTTGCGGCAAGAACTTCAAAGTCGAGGGACGTCTGCTCCGGATTGCCCGCCTCGACGGAGACAAATATACTTTTCCGGACGATCCGGAAGCGCTTCTTAACGGCCTGAAAAAATGCGGCACACGGATCGATCTATTCACGTTCCTCCAGAAATTACCTGCAACCGAGCCGAAATATCCATACCCGATAGAGTGGGACAACCTGGCCGTCCTGCCGGTGTCCACCTTTGACCAATGGTGGACGCATCAAATACGTTCCTATCCTCGCAACAGGGCTCGGCAGGCTGAGAAGAAGGGGGTAATTCTCCGGGAATTACCATTCGGTGAGATTTTACTTAAAGGAATCTGCGAAATCTATAATGAGTGCCCCATCCGTCAAGGAAAACGCTTTTCCCACTACGGAATGAATTTTGAGAGAGCGCGTGAGTATGCGGGGACGTTTCTAGAGCGCAGCATCTACATTGGCGCCTTTCTCGGTGCCAGCATGATTGGTTTCGTAAAACTAGTATACGACGAATCTCGCACCCAGGCGTGCATTGTGCACATCCTCTCGATGATTAAGCACAAAGACAAGGCTCCGACGAATGCGCTGGTTGCGCAAGCGGTCCGATCCTGCGCCGACCGGGGGATCGCTTATCTCGTGTACGAGCACTTTTCCTATGGTAACAAGCAGCGGGACAGCCTAAGCCACTTCAAAGAAGTGAATGGGTTCCAGCGTATCGATCTGCCTCGATACTACGTCCCTTTAACTCCCCTGGGTAAGGCCGCCTTCCGCTTTGGCTTGCATCGGAATCTTGTTGACCACCTTCCCGAATCTGTGGTCGCCAAGCTTCGAGAATTGCAGAAAACCTGGTATGGCGGCAAGTTTCGGAAGCTGATGGAAACCTAAGAGAATAGGGCCATGCCTGGGATCGTTGGTCTCATCACGAAAAAACCGCGCCAATGGGCCGAGCCGCAGCTGTTGCAGATGGTCGAAGCCCAACGCCACGAGTCCTTTTACATGACGGGAACGTGGGTTGATGAATCTTTGGGTGTTTACGCAGGGTGGACTGCGTTAAAGAATTCCTTCTCCGACGGAATGCCGCTGTGCAACGAACGGGGAGACGTATCTCTCATCTTTTCTGGGGAGGATTACTCTGAGCCCGGGACAGCCCGCCTACTAAAGGAGCACGGGCATTCGCTCGGTTTGAAACGATCCTCATATCTCGTACACCTCTACGAGGATGATCCGACCTTTCCAATGAGGCTGAATGGAATATTCCACGGGCTCCTGACGGATCGGGCACGCGGTACGGCGATGCTCTTCAACGACCGATACGGCATGCATCCGATCTACTACCAGGAGTCTAAGGAGGCATTCTATTTTGCCGCTGAAGCCAAAGCCATCCTAGCGGTGTGTCCCGAACTGCGAACGGCGGACCCCAAGGGTTTAGGGGAGTTCGTCGCCTGCGGCTGCGTCTTGGAGGACCGGACGATATTCAAGGGCATCCTTGCGCTACCGGCTGCTTCGGCTTGGCTTTTTCGCGACAGTTCAATCGAGCAGAAAAGCACGTACTTCCAGCCATCCGAGTGGGAAGATCAGGCCCCTCTGGAGCCGGAACCCTATTATCGGGAGCTCCGGAACGCTTTCTCGCGAAACCTCTCGCGCTACTTTAATGGCCAAGAGCGGGTTGGGATGACACTCACCGGGGGATTGGATACCCGGGTGATCGTCGCTTTGCACAAACCATCTCCTGGATCCCTTCCATGTTATACCTTCGGAGGAGCGTTCCGTGACTGCCAGGATGTTCAAGTGGCACGGCGAGTAGCCCGCATATGCGGGCAATCGCATGAGGTAATTACGGTCGGGGACGAATTCCTTTCGCGTTTTTCCCACTATGCCGAACGCTGTGTATACCTCACCGAAGGGCGTGTTGACGTATCTCGTTCTTCCGATCTCTACGCTAGTGAGAAGGCCCGCGAGATTGCGCCAGTGAAAGTAGTCGGCACTTATGGCAGCGAGATTGTTCGTCACGCCGTAATGTTTAAACCTAGAACGCCTATGCCCGAGTTGTACCGTCCTGAGTTTCTTGCCTATGTTGGACAAGCGGGAAACACGTATGCTGAGCTCCTTCGGGCACACCCGGTCACTTTTGCCGCCTTCCGGCAGTCTCCCTGGTACCACTGCGGAATTCTGGGGTTGGAGAAGAGCCAGCTCAGCGTGCGGTCCCCGTATTTGGATAACGACTTCGTCCGAACGGCGTTCCGTGCACCGAGGTCCAATGGCTTGAACGACGACGTACGATTCCGCCTGGTAAGTGATGGCAATCCAGATCTTGCTCGGATCCGAACCGATCGTGGGATCGGTGGAAGCTCGGGACGCCTCTACGAGGCGGTCTCGCGGTCGCTCCTTGATTTCACATTGAAGGCGGAATATGCCTGCGACTATGGTATGCCGCAGTGGCTGGCTCGGATCGATCATTTCTTCTCACCATTCCATCTCGAGCGCCTTTTCCTCGGTAGGCATAAGCTGTTACATTTCAGGGTTTGGTACCGGGATTCACTCTCCGAGTATGTTCGGGAAATGTTGCTCGATCCGCTAACGCTCTCCAGGCCCTACATCGAACGGAAAGGTCTCGAAGCCGTAGTGCGGGGCCATCTGAAAGGGGACCGCAACCATACAACGGAGATCCACACGCTCCTAACGTTGGAGCTTCTGCACCGCCTTTTCCTGGACCCAAGATGACTGAACTTGTCGGCGCTTTTGTCGTGATTATCGGCCTCTTGGGGCTGTTCGCACTGGATCGGATTAGGGGGGCCCGGAGGTCTGGAGCCCTCTGGATTCCCGTAGTCTGGCTCTTCATTGCCGGCTCGCGACCGCTGTCCTTCTGGCTATTTCCTGGAATGGGTGACACGACCGACCGTTACCTCGAGGGTAGTCCCTTCGATAGGAACGTTTTGACAGTGCTGATCGCGGCCGCTCTGGTCGTCCTCATCGCGAGAGGACGCAGGGTAGGAACATTGCTTCGAGCGAACGGACCTATCCTCCTTTTTCTTTTTTACTGCGGTTTGAGCATTCTCTGGTCCGACTATCCCGAAGTGGCTTTCAAGCGGTGGATAAGGGTTGTAGGCGATATTGCCATGGTCTTGGTGGTCTTGACTGACCCCAGCCCTTCCGCCGCGGTCAAAGGACTCCTCGCGCGAACAGGTTTTGTCATTATCCCCGCCTCCATCCTGTTTGATCTAGGGCGGTGGACCATCAGGCGGGAATATCACGTTGGCTTAACAACGAACAAGAACATGTATGGACAGATCGGCATGATCCTAGGACTCGGAGCTGTATGGCGTTTTCTCTCGATATTCCAGGGCGGAGAGCGTAAGGGTCATGCCAGACGGCTGGTCGTTCACGGCTCCATCGTGGCTCTGGCACTGTGGTGCCTCTGGACCGCCAATTCTGTCACCTCCATAGCATGCTTCCTTCTTGGAAGCGCCCTTATCGCCATCACCAGACGTTGGGGGTTCGCCAGAAAACCAGCGTTTGTACACCTCGTCGTGGCATCGCTGGTTTTTGTGGCCTTGTACGCCACGATACTGAACCCCAACGTGGGAATTGCTTCGGCGATGGGAAAGGACCCTACGCTAACAGGTCGAACTGACGTATGGCAGGCTGTTATTGAGATGGCCCCTAACCCTTGGTTCGGAGCTGGTTTCGAAAGTTTTTGGCTCGGTTCGAGACTAACGAAGCTCCGAGACATGTTTGTCTGGCAGCCCAACGAGGCTCACAACGGTTACATCGAGGTCTATTTGAACTTGGGGTGGATAGGACTAAGCCTGCTCGCCGTCGTCTTGGTGAGCGGCTACCGGAGGGTCGTCAGAGGCGTTCGCCAGGATACGGACACAGGCCGCCTAATGTTGGCCTACTTCGTCGTTGCGATTATCTACAACCTGACGGAGGCGGGATTCCGTATGTTCAGTCCGGTATGGATCGCTTTCCTCTTGTCGATTGCCGCCGTTTTCAAATCCCAGCCTGAGAGCGCCATGTCGCAACTCGCAACTACTGTGTCCCGGACTTCCCCAATGCCTGGACTTAACCGTCGAGATGCGTATTCTGCAGTGGGGGAAGGTGATATTAAGAGGCGCCTGTACGCGTGCAACAAATAAAGTAGGAAGTGTCCTTCGGTACTGCTGCAACGTTTCGGGACCGAGAACATTAAGAGGTGGCTTCGGAATTACGAATACGGCCAAGGTCGTAGGAACTGCCTCGACACGATGACAGACGATTATGTGAATCCGCATGTCGAAAGGTGTATCAGAACGGCCCCATTCTAGACCTTGGCTGCGGGCCCGGGAGCCGTTGGAAACGAGTTGAACACCGCTGCATATGACGCCTACATAGGGGTGGACATCTCCGACGTGGCAATCGAAAAGGCTATACGAAGAACTACAGAGAATCATCGCACCGATAAGAACCACTATTTTCAGGGAGATATTCTCAGCTGCGTACCGAAGGGGCTGTATGACGTTATCTTGTTCGGAGACTCGATCTATTATTTCCGCTCACAACGAGTTGCGGAGACACTAACCCGGTACTCAAAATATTTGAAACAAGACGGCGTTCTTATCGTGAGAAGTTGGGTTACGCATCATAGGTCCCGTGCAATCGTCCGCAACATCGAGCGGGACTTCGACGTGGTGGAAAAGCACCTTTACCACGAATCACAAATAGTTGTCATTGTGTTGCAGCCGCCAGCCGGCAGACGGGCTGCGTTAGTAGAAGGAGCTCACCCGTGAGCACAGCTACCTCGCGGAAATGCCAGAATTCCTCGGACAACGGGGTCCGGAACTCTGGCGGAGGAATGGAGCCATTTGTGCAGCCTGAGATCGCAGTCGGATTGCTCACAGGAGGTCACGACAGGCCCTATGTCTTCGGTTTGGCAACAGCGCTTGCTTCAAGAGGAGTGTGCCTGGATGTAATCGGCGGCGATGCGGTGGACCGCCCTGAATTGCACGCCCCTCCCGTGCTGAACTTTCTAAATTTGCGCGGTGATCAGCGACCAGGCGCAAGTCTCTGGATAAGGGCAATCAGGGTGTTAATCTACTATGCGCAACTTATCCGCTACACCGTGATTGCGAAGCCTAAGATTTTTCACATTCTCTGGAATAACAAATTTCAGTACTTCGACCGAACCCTGTTGATGCTTTACTACAAACTGATGGGTAAGAAGATTGCTTTCACCGCGCACAACGTCAACGCGGGCAAAAGGGACGCTAACGATTCGGTACTCAACCGGCTTTCGCTGAAGATCCAGTATCGTCTCGCGCATCACATCTTCGTTCACACGGAGAAGATGAAGGGCGAGCTGCTCGAAGAGTTCGGCGTTCGCAAGGAGGCGGTAACGGTCATTCCTTTTGGTATCAACAACTCTGTTCCGGACACAGATCTCACCCCCGCGGAAGCTAAGCGGCGCCTGGGGATCGGGAATGGACTCAAGACAATTCTTTTCTTCGGCGCCATTCGGCCGTACAAAGGTCTTGAGCATTTGGTAGCCGCATTTCAGCAAATTGCCTCCAAGCACGAGGACTATCGGCTGATCATAGCCGGTCAGCCAATGAGCGGATCAGAGCAGTACTTGCGCCATATTCAAGAGACAATCGAAAAAGATCCCAGCCGAGGCCGGGTCATCCAGAAGATCGAATATGTCCCAGACAGCGAGACGGAGCTGTATTTCAAAGCCGCGGACGTCTTGGTGCTGCCTTATACGGTGGTCTTTCAAAGTGGAGTGTTATTTTTAGCCTACAAGTTCGGCTTGCCGGTAATTGCGACCGATGTGGGATCTTTCAGGGACGAAATAGTCAAGGGCAAGACAGGTTTTCTGTGCAGGCCCTGCGATCCAGTTAATCTGGCCAAGACCATCGAGGCCTACTTTGAAAGCGAGCTATTCAAAGCTCTTGATCACCGAAGACGGGAGATTCAGGATTACGCGAATGCGCGGAACTCTTGGGACGTTGTTGGCGAGCACACCTGCAACGTGTACGCAGCACTGCTAGGAAGGTTGGTTTCGTGAGACCTTTGGTATCCATCCTCATTCCTGCGTTCAACGCTGGGGAATGGATCGCCGACACGCTCCGCTCGGCGATTACCCAAACTTGGGACCGAAAGGAAATCATCGTCGTGGACGATGGTTCCACCGATCAAACCCTTGCGATCGCGCGACAATTCGAATCGGACTGTGTCCACGTGTTCACACAGAAAAATCAGGGCGCTGCTGCCACTCGGAACAAAGCTTTTTCCCTAAGCAAGGGCGAATATATTCAGTGGCTGGACGCCGATGATCTTTTATCTCCAAGCAAGATCGCTAAGCAGATGGAGGCATTGGAACAGTGCCGGAGCAGACGGTTGCTTCTTTCTTCGGCCTGGGGACAATTCCTGTACCGCTCTTATCGAACACAATTTGTTCCTACTGCACTTTGGTGTGATCTGACTCCTGTGGAATGGCTGCTGCGCAAGATGGGACTAAACCTTCACATGCAGACCGCTACCTGGCTGGTCAGCCGCGAGTTAACTGAGGCCGCCGGCCCGTGGAACACGCAGTTGCTGGGAGACGACGACGGCGAGTACTTCTGCCGGGTGCTTCTCCAGAGCGAAGGCGTCCGGTTCGTGCCCGAAGCCAAAGTGTATTATCGTGCCTCGGGGGCTGGCAGCCTGAGCTACATCGGGCAGTCGGACCGAAAACGCGTAGCCCACTTGCGCTCTATGGAATTGCACATCGGCTATCTGCGGTCGCTGGAGAACAGTCCAAGAGTTCGAGCCGCTTGTGTGCAGTACCTACAGAACTGGTCGGTCTTCTTCTACCCGGAAAAGCTCGATCTCGTGGAGCAAATGCAGAAAATGGCCGAGGAGTTAGGAGGAAAGCTGGAAGTTCCGCGGTTGTCCTGGAAATATTCATGGATCGAGGTCATCTTCGGAACGGTTCTGGCCCAGCGGGCGCAGATCTTTCTGCCGCGGCTCAAGTGGTCTCTGTTGAGATCCTGGGACAAAGCCCTCTTTCGCATCGCCAGCCACCGGTCTTCTGCCGGCACGGCTGTTTCCTAGAGATGCCTCGACGTGAAATCCATGCGCATTACAGCCGTTTTTCCCTCTCCGTGTGAAAGGTTGATCCATGATCATCACTAGTACTCCGCTTCGCATCTCATTCTTCGGAGGCGGTACCGACTATCCTGTCTGGTACCGTGAGTACGGCGGCGCTGTGTTGTCGACCGCCATCAACAAGTGTTGTTACATCACGAGTCGGCTGTTGCCGCCCTTTTTCGAATACCACAGCCGCATTTCCTATTCGAAAGTGGAAAACGTGAATCGCAACACCGCAATCGAGCACCCCTCGGTTCGCGCGTGCCTGCAATTCCTCGAAATCAACCAAGGAGTCGAGATCCACCACGTGGCCGACCTGCCTGCCCGAACTGGCCTGGGAACGAGTTCCGCGTTTACGGTTGGGCTCCTGCTCAGTCTCTATGCACTGAAAGGTCAGATGCGCGATAAGCATGCACTCGCGGCCGATGCGATCTACGTCGAGCAGGAGTTGCTTCAAGAGGCTGTTGGCGCGCAAGACCAAATCAGTGCGGCTTATGGAGGATTCAATCGCATCAACTTCCACCCGGATGGCGCAATCGAGGTAAAGCGGGTTCTGACTGCACAAACCAGATTGGCGGAACTCGAGCGACACCTGGCGCTCTACTTTACCGGGTTCGCTCGAACTGCTTCGGAAATCGCGAAAGAGCAGCTAAGAGTGACACCCCAGCGGAAGAAAGAGTTGGAGATAATGCTTCAAATGGTTGGCGAGGCTGAGGCAATTATTACAGATCCCAGCCGCCCATTAAATGAATTTGGTCGATTGCTGCACGAGAATTGGCGAATAAAGAGAACGCTGACACAAAAGATTACAAACGCCGACATTGATGAAATCTACGAGGCTGGCCTCAGTGCCGGTGCTCTCGGGGGCAAGCTCCTCGGCGCGGGAGGGGGCGGGTTTATGCTCTTCTTCGTACCGCCGGAACGGCGGGAGGCGCTGAGAATGCGCTTGAAAAAATTACTGTGTGTTCCGATGGCTTTCTCAAACAGGGGTAGCACTGTCGTCGTGTATGAACCGGAGGAGGTGTACGACAAATCGTTAATTAGCGAACGGTGCGAGGTTTATGCCGAGCCTAGCTGATGACATTATCTCATGTCGTGGGCGGAATGAGGCTGAGGAGGGTTAAGGGAGAGTCTCCAAGAGCAATGGCTGGTGTCGCTGGTGCCCATCAATGGAGCTGCTTCTCATTCCAATGAAGTGGCACGGTTTTTCATCTGTCCAGCGTGAGGCGAAGATCAGTGAATAACTGCGGCGAGGCCGGTCGGAGGGGCGGGGGGCGGCCCTGATACTCCATAGCAAGTGTTGGCGTTAAAGATTTTGACTGGCGGGGTTGTGGAATACGCCGGGTCATTCGCGGCATTCTCCCAACAAACTCGGGCTGGAATCTTGTTGGCGTGTCCAGCGTACCCAGTGACATTTCCAGCCGACACATCTGGTCCAATTGGCGGCCAAGATATAGAACCAAAGAAAGATGGTTTGGAAGTCAAGTAAAACGAAGCAGGAAGTGTTTGAGAAGCGGGAACAGGGTTAGAATAGTTCGTGATGGTGCTTGGAACCTCTGTACTTACAAACCGAACCGTTCCGGTTACTGTGTCGTAGTTTCCCCATTGCATGAACGTGCGTCTGACGTTGGAATCAGAAGTGGCCGTGAGATAAGGGCCGCCGAGTCCGTAGATTGCTGTGTTTGAATCAGCCTGGTCACGCTCGTATGTGGTGTAATATCCAACGCGCCCTAGCACGTTACCTATCGCGTTGCCAAATCGCGCCCTGGTTCTAACGTCAACCACTTCACTATTGGCGTTTTGATTAGGGTCTCCATGGAAGAAATTGCGGAAAAAGGTAAACAAATTGTGCGTCCCGTGGATCGCATCCATGTTAATCTTCGCACTATCGTTACCCTCGATCAGATTCATAAAGTCGCTGATGTTGTGGAAGAAGATGCCGTATGTCCATCCTGGTAGCCCGTTGATGCCGACGCCGCCCGTCATATAGTTGTAGGAAATGACAGCCCCATTGGTTCCGGGACCGTTGTCTGTGATTGGAACCACAAATCGCTCTATAATGTTGTTCTCGATTAGAGAGCCACCACCTAGGGTTACCGAGTAGTTCTCTTGCGACGTATCGCGGTAGCCCCAAAAGTAGTTGTTGCGAATCGTGTTCTGTGCAGACAGGTACTGAAGTACGTGGTATCCCTTGTCTGCGGTCGGCGTGGTGATGACACTCCTGATTCCTTGAACCCAATTCCCTATAGCATTGTCAAAAGCTACTACAGCGCGGTGCCCGGTGCCCCCGGAACCATCAAGTGTCATGTTTTCGATTCCTACGCCCGTCCTTGCGGTTGTCGGCCACCAAGCGAGAGGAATTTGCAAAAGCCGCCAGTTGGGAGCGTGCAACGGCGGCCAAATCGTCACCTGATTCCCGTTGATGGCCTGCACGCGATAAAACGCTGTCTGTCCACCTAGACCGACGTTGCTAGCGCCTTCCGACGTACATGCGTCACTTAAAGAACAAACCAAAATGTCTCCGGCAGCTGGATATCCAACTGCATCCTTATTTTGCCCGAGAATAATCATGCCGCCGACGCTTAAGTTCGTCGTACTGCCAATCGTAATTACGGTCGTACCCTGAGCAAATCCAGCAGTCCATACGGTCTGATTTTGCACTCCTCCGGACCAGTTATTCGAGCCGCCGATGCAAATCATGCTACTCACGCCGCCAGTTCCAGACGCGCAAGTCGTCGTTCCGTTAAAAACCAGCTTGGTCTGGTGTGCGCCTTGGCCTCTTAGGATTACGTTGTCTCGGCTGATGTCAAATGCTCCAATGGTAAAGCTTCCGACGGGAAGAACAACTACTGATTGATTAGGAGCCGATGAAATTGCCGCCTTAATAGATGCTGTTGTTACCGTACCTGAGGAAAGCGCATTGCAGGCGGCTGTTGTGCAGTTGGGCCACGAGGTAGGAATGCCACCGAACACACCTACTTGTGACCAATCGACGGCTCGGCTTGGGTCAAGGATCCCCGACCATTGCTGTGCTTGAGCCGAGGTCGGAATCATCGAAAGCAAGACGAGGAAAGGCAGAAACTTCTGCTTGCCCTTCATTAGTTAGCTCCTCAAATCCGGTGGATCAACCAGCACTGGCTCAACCCCCTACTGGGAGGTGACAAGCCAATCGTACCGTTTTCATCGATGTCAGCTTAGCTCTCCGCGTGAGGTCAAATCCAGTGTCACGACGGACAGATTAAGACCAGTGTTGCGATTAGTACCTAGGGACAGCGGGCGGGTAATTCGAGCATAGTTAGCCCCCCAATAGTTCTAACGTGTGGTTGCAAAGACTATCCGCAAAAGCTGCGCAAATCTGAGGCCAGACCGGGGTTCTTGTACCAGCGCGAAGGATAAAGAAGCCCACAAGATTGTTACGCCAACACAATGGGAGGCAGCGCAGATGGCAGCGAGGTAAGGGCACACCAGAGTTACCTCGAAAGGCAGCCTAATCAAACGGTTCGTGGCATGGGGAGCTGATGAAAGAACCCCAGCATCTGGATGAAAATGACTAGCAGAAAAAGTGTAGGAATGTTCGCGACAAGGGCCTATTGCGCGCTGAGGTACGGCATTGAACCCAAGCAGCGTACTAGATCGGTAGCGAAGGCTGAATTTGTTGACGATTTCGACTATCCGCTGCACGCAGGCGTTGGCCTCGAGCCGATTCGATTACAAAGGATGCGGGACCTAGCCCGACCGATTAGTTGCGCTCAACAGAGAATTGAGAAATCTCACACTTCTCAGCATTCCCTATCCTGCTTTCTTGAACAATGGGCACAAGTCCGCGTGAACAACTAATGAAAAAAACTGCAATAGTGACAGGCGCAGAAGGATTCATCGGTTCTCATTTGGTTAAGTTCCTCCAGGGAAAGGGCTGGAACGTAATCGGTGGATACCTGTCGCACCAATGCAACTCGTTCCCGAAGTTGCCCAACTTACGCTTTGTCCAATGTGATTTGTGCAACGGCCAGCGTGTGGAGCAGATTCTCAACGAGTACAAGCCCACGCATATTTTCCACTTGGGGGCACAGAGCGTGCCGACCGTGTCCTGGGCCGATCCCGTTTGGACCTTCGAAGCGAACATCATGGGCTCGCTGCACCTGTTCGAAGCGGTGCGTCATATGAAGCATCCTGCAGTGGTAGTCTCGGCCTGCTCGAGTGCCGAGTATGGGCACGTGCCTGCCTCCGCCATCCCGGTCACAGAAGAGCAGTCGCTTCTCCCCTTACACCCGTATGGCATCAGCAAAGTTTGTCTGGATCTGCTGGCGCGGGAGTACTACCTCGATTACAAAGTTCCGGCGGTCAATCTGCGGCTCTTCAATACAACTGGCCCGGGAAAGACGAGCGATGCGCCCTCGGACTTCGTGCGTCAATTGGTAAAAATAAGGAAAGGCCTTCAGTCACCATTCATTGAAGTTGGCAATCTTAAGCCGCACCGTGCGTTCCTCGATGTAAACGACGCAGTCCGAGGCTTTTACCTCGCCGCCGTAAGAGGAAGGCACGGCTTAGCCTATAATCTCTGCGCAAACAAGACGTATCAGATCGCCGAGCTATTGCACACCGCGATCCGCCTCTCGGGTGTGAGAGTAGAGATCCAGCGCGCTCCTCATTTGATGCGGCCCTCTGACGAAAAGATCATCTTCGGCAGCACTAGAAGGTTTCACAAGGACACAGGTTGGAAACCCGTACGGTCCATCGAGCAAACTTTGCAATCCATGTTGGACTATTGGGATCGTGCCCTGACTGATGCAGGCCAAGAGGGAGAAACCAAGAGTAAGCACCGCTAGCCCAGCCTCCTGCAGCCGGCGAACAAGCGTAGCTGAGCATATTTATCAGAAAGGATTCTCAGCGCATGACGTGTTTCAGGTCAGGGTTGCATATTCGTCGAGCTTAACGCGGAGAGCAGTAACCCCGGATTTTCCATTATTAGAAACTAAGTGATAAGGGTGTAGCTGATCTGTTGCCTGTGTTTGTATGCAAATATTTAACAGGATTCTGCGCCCTGATTTCCAAGGCTCGCGGGTGACTTGTGATGAAGGTTTGATCCGCCTTCGTGAACTCGACCCGAGGGGCGGATATGCCGATGTGAACTTGACGCGCCAGGGTGGCGGACGTATGGTTTTCGCGTAAAGATAAAGTTGAATCGAAAGTTCCGATTCCTATGATTCTAAAGAGTTTTGTCCAGAACCACCTCAGCAATGGTCTGGCTACGGCGTTGGTTCGGCTTCGGTCTGAGGTCCGTATTCTAGTTCTGCATCGCAAGTCGGCACGCAAAGCAAAGCGGCTGTTAGGTGACTCGCCATTGAAACTGAACTGTGGCTCCGGGACCTTTTTGAAGTCCGGCTGGGTCAACATCGATATGGAAGCCAAGGTTGCAGAACTGCAACTCGATCTCCGGGAGAAACTTCCATTCCCAGACAGTTCAGTTTCGTACATCTACAGCGAACACTTCTTCGAGCATCTCGAATACCCCGTCGAGACAAGCACGTTTCTCGCCGAGTCGTTGCGCGTGTTGATTCCGGGAGGTCACTTTCGTGTTGGGGTTCCGGACACTGAATGGCCTCTTATCGCGTACGTCAGGGACGATCATAATTACTTCCAGATTGCGCGGAAACGTTGGCATCCTGCCTATTGCGACACGAAGATGCATAACATCAACTACCACTTTCGACAAGGCTCCGAGCATAAATATGCGTACGACTATGAAACGCTGGCGAAGGTTCTGGCACAGGCAGGATTTGTGCAAGTTCAGCGAAGCGAGTTTGATCCGGACTTGGATTCGGAACACAGGAGAACTGGCACGTTGTATGTAAGTGCCGATAAGTGATATGCGGTTGCATGTGTGGATTCCAGTAACCTCGAAAGCCCCTCCTGGAATCAGATTTCCGTGGCAATGCGGTAATGCTCCCCGCTAAGACTAGACACCTCATCTAGTTTTGATCAGAGCGCCCAACAGGAGGCAACATGCGCAGGAAACCGTGTGTAGCCCCCCGAAGAGAAGTGGCACATGGTTCAGGGAAGCATCAAGATCGGGAACGTCCCGGACACGTACCAACGCTATCGCGTAGCTAACGTCTGATCCTCACATCACCTGCAACGCCCGCAGCCAACGACCAATCACCAATGGATTATTTCGGCAAAGTTACGAAGGCAGTTCTACTCGTTGGCGGTATGGGAAAGCGCTTGCGTTCCGTCGTGGCATCTACACCCAAACCCCTTGCGTTGGTCGGTGATCGGCCGTTTCTTGAATTGCTTGTCCGGCAATTGCATTACCAGGGCATTCGCCGTTTGGTGCTGTGTACTGGTTATCTTGCCCACGAAGTCGAGAACGCATTGGGCGATGGCCGCGCTTGGGACGTAAGCATCGGGTACTCCAAGGAGCCGTATCCCTTGGGTACTGGTGGCGCCGTGAAATTTGCAAAACCTCTCCTGCGTGATGTTTCTGACTTCTTGGTCATGAACGGCGATTCTTTCATGGAAATTGACTTCCGACAGCTGATTCACATTCATCGCAAATCCGGAGGAATAGTAACTATGGCCGTTCTCCGAATGAAGAATGAGATGCGATATGGAACTGTCCAGGTGACCACCGAGGGCCGTGTGAGTGGCTTTACGGAAAAGATAGATGGCGATCCTACTGGGTTCGTGAACGCAGGGATCTACGTTTTCAACCGTAGGATCTTCGATCACATTCCGAAAGGACCAGTAAGCCTGGAGAAAGATGTCTTTCCTAAGCTCCTCGATCACGGAGTCTATGCATCGGCGCAGCACGGGGTCTTCATCGATATAGGTACTCCGGAAGACTACGAGCGGGCTCAGGGGCTTTGCGAACGGCTCTATGAGGCGGCCTACCGGAAAGGACCTCCTGGCACTTCTGGATGAGAGACGTACTCAACTTACTACTAACTGCTAATCGGTATCCGTTTGGCCCCATTATTGCCCTCTTGGCTAAAGGCGTTCTTAGACTGGAGAATAAGAATGATGCGACGCTAACAGGGTGGTCATGTCGGAACCAGACTGCTGATGTCGGGGGCCCGGACTCGGCTCTTAACTGTGGAGGATGGATGAAACAAGCAAATGACCTTGAGCACCGCGTGCGTAAGTTGATTGAAGCGTCGATCGCCACGAAACAATCCCTGCTCAGCAGTTCAGACGTGGTGACAACCGTGGCGAAGGTGAGCGAAGTCTTAGTCAATGCTCTCAAGCAAGGGAATAAAGCTCTGTTGTTTGGCAACGGTGGCAGCGCGGCTGACGCACAGCATATAGCGGCGGAACTTGTGGGACGCTTCGCGTTCGATCGGCCCGCCCTGCCTGCATTGGCCTTATCCGTGAATACTTCGTGTGTTACCGCCATCGGAAACGACTACGGATTTGATCGGGTCTTCTCTCGACAGCTCGAAGCCCTGGCTCGTGCAGACGATATCGCCATCGGCATTTCGACGAGTGGAAATTCGGCGAATGTACTTTGCGCCATGTCAACAGCTCGAGAAATGGGCTTGCACACGATCGCACTAACTGGCGGCACGGGCGGGAACCTAAGGAACATCGTGGATTATTGTATCTGCGTCCCATCGAACGACACGCCGCGGATTCAGGAATGCCACATTCTTATCGGCCACATCATCTCAGAACTAGTGGAGCGAGAAATATTTCATGAAGAGGGCCGCGTTTCTAGATCGTGATGGGGTCATAAACCGAAAACCCCCGGAAGACCAATATGTAACCCGCTGGGAAGAGATGCAATTCCTTCCAGGAGTAGCCGAAGCGATCGCCTTGCTTATCGGAGCCGGCTTCAGCGTTATTGTCGTTAGCAACCAAAGGTGTGTGGCTAAAGGCTTGTTGACGGTTCGCGAATTGGACTTGATACACCTGCGCATGTGTCAGGAGCTAGCAACAGCCGGTGCCGAAATCACCGAAGTTTATTACTGCCCACACGAAACGCAACCTCCGTGTAATTGCCGTAAGCCTGCCCCGGGCATGCTCTTGACAGCCGCACGCGCACATGAAATTGCTCTAACTGCTTCATGGATGATTGGTGATTCCGACATCGATATGGAAGCCGGCAGAAACGCAGGTTGCAAAACAGCTAGAATACTACTGAGCGACCAGGTCGCAACCGGCGTCGCTGATGTGTTTGCGCCATCTCTACTCCATGCTGTCCATCAGATACTGTTGCTAGAATCATGAGCCATCCATGTCGAGCTTCGTTCCAGGGAACCCTTTCCCAAATCGCCAAGCTTTGGTAGAGCGAGACTCGTTAGTCTTTCTCATGCGATTTCAGGGAATGGAGTGCAATGCGCCCGGCGCTCACGCCGAGGATTTCTATTGCCGCAAGTGAGTGTCGTGAATTTGATGGAGCGAGACTTGTCCAATTGTTTGGATCTACGAAGGATCGCCCAAGTGGTTGATCTCATCTCCAGAGGGTAACTGCGTGACGAAGGATTTGAAGGAAAAGGTGATCCGTGGTGGCTTCGCCAAAGTCTGTGCCCAAGCAGCAAACTTCGCCCTGCGCATAGGATCTCTAATGGTGCTAGCCCGTTTACTATCCCCCAAAGACTTCGGGCTAGTCGGTATGGTCCTGGCTATCACCGGTGTGCTGAATTTATTCAGGGATTTTGGGCTTTCGGCGGCCTCAGTCCAGCGTGCAACTGTAACCGACGAACAAATCTCAACATTATTCTGGATCAACATCCTAGTAGGCGTGATCCTTGGACTCCTATTGGCGGGCATGGCTCCTGTTGTCGTCGCCTTTTATCACGAGCCCCACCTCCTCTGGGTGACAATTGTATTGGCCAGTGCATTCATATTTAATGCGGCAGGGGTTCAACACTCGGCCCTTCTCCAGAGACAAATGCGCTTCACTGCGCTGGCAACGATAGACGTCATCTCTCTGGTTGTCAGTACCTCTGTTGGGATTAGTATGGCCGTAGCTGGCTTTGGATATTGGGCTCTCGTAGCAGCGGGTGTCTCTCTTCCCCTGGTCACCACCCTTGGTCTATGGCTGACGACGGGCTGGATCCCAGGGAGGCCCCGCACCAAAGTTGGACTTCATTCCATGCTGCGTTTTGGTGGCACGCTCACTCTCCTTAATGTTGTGGTCTATATCGCCAATAACTTGGAAAAGGTCCTGTTGGGCCGGTTCTGGGGAGCGGATGCTTTGGGCATCTACGGAAGGTCATACCAGTTAATTAATATACCAACGGATAATCTCAACTCGGCTGCTGGTGAAGTGGCGTTCTCGGCGCTGTCGCGGGTTCGAAACGATGCGAGTCGTCTCAGGAACTACTTTCTGAAGGGCTACTCTCTGGTTTTGGCGCTCACCATACCGATCACCATTGGCGTCGCTCTTTTTGCCCATGATTTAATTTTTGTTCTCCTCGGTCCGAAGTGGAAAGATGCAGCCGAGATTTTTCGATTGCTATCTCCGACGATTCTCGTCTTCGCGCTGATTAACCCTTTAGCGTGGCTGCTTCACTCGCTCGGAATGGTCGGTCGAAGCCTGAAAGTCGCGCTAGTCCTCTCCCCACTGGTGATTGGGGGTTACCTCATGGGATTGCCCTATGGGCCTAAAGGGGTTGCGTTTGGCTACTCCGCGGTGCTGACGTTGTGGGTCATCCCGCACATCGCATGGTGCTTACACGGCACGGCAATTTCCTTGCGTGACATCGTACTGGTTGTGAGCCGACCATTGATTTCAGGCATCTTAGCTGCAGCGCTCGCCTTCGGAGTGCAATTCTTTTGGGGCCAATCCTTGTCTCATCTGCCGAGACTCATACTAGGAGCCATTGTTCTCCTCGGTACATATGTTGGCATGCTGTTTTATGTGATGGGACAAAAAGCAGTCTACTGGGACCTCCTTCGCGGATTGAGGAGGCGTTCATCAGTTGAAGAGAAGACCTTGGTTCCGGCTTAACGAAACCGACACGGGGCATACGGCAATTACCAGCGGCACTCGGCGCATGGCGAGCACGAATCTTGGATTGAGTGTTTATGCGCTCTTAGCTCTTTGTGGCTCCGCTGGCAGAGAGTTCCTGTCTTGTAAGAATCTCGCCGGCAATTCCCGGCTAACTGTTTAGTTTAACTTGAACTATTTATTGCTCTGTGTTTACGAAAACATAATTTCTAAGGTGATCTACACCCTTCTAGTAATGACGGGTAACATTCTAGGAAGACCCGTTGGACGAACGCTGGTAATTTGGCAGGGCTGTACCTGCCTTCGGAGGTGTCTATTTCTATTGTCGCAACATCTGATGTGAAAAAACTCAGCCCAACATCGGAACAGTCAAGATCTGCAGGGCGATTGTGGCTGTTGTTCACCGGTGTCTCGGTACTTCTGATCCTGATGGCAGCTACTCGCTGGATACTCGATCATCCCTACGGGATCCATTGGGACGAGGCCCTGTATTTCAACCAGGCCGTAACGAACATCTGGAAATTTAAGAGCGAGAACTTGCACAAGATAGGTGGGGTCTTCCTGAGTGGAGACAGTAGCCGTCCTCCTGCCTACCGCGTTCTTGTCCTCCCGCTCCTCGCCCTGTTCGGATTCAAGATAGCAGTTGCGCGATTCGTGTCGCTAGCACTCTCCAGTGTGAGCGCCTGGTTGATATATTTAGCCACCCGTCGCGTTGGAAGCCCAGTCGCCGGCGCTTTTGCGGTTCTGGTCTTTTCTTTATCGCCTGATGTTGTTTCCGCCAGCATCTTCTTTAGCTCGGATGCTCCTTTGTACCTGGCCTCTTCCGCGATGCTGTATTTCCTTTTCGTCCATTGGAGCGACAGATCGATAAACCCAGGCAACTGGGTTGGCCTGGGACTGGCAATCGGTCTTGGGTTTTTGTCAAAGACCTCGTTCGTGCTGATAGCATTTCCTGTTCTAGCTTTCGCGCTTATCGCAGGCCGCAGGCGCCTTGGTGTTCCAGGTTTGGCATTCCTGCTTAAGGCTGGTGCACTCGCATTTCTAATCGCGGCCCCGTGGTGGCTGCTGAACATTCGTAATGCGCTGCGCTACGCTAAGTTCGCGATGGACGCCCCGCGAAATTCTTTAGGACCGTCGTCTCTCCATATATGGGCGCAGTGGCTCGGTACAGTTGCATTAGGTCTGCTGGGACCCGGTTTAACCATTGTGATAGTTCTCGTCGCTGTTTTCGCTTTTCACCAAATTATCATCACACGAAAGACAGCCCTTGATCCAGTTCAACGAACAGCGTTAATCGCTTGCCTTTGCGCAGCGCTCCCGCTTGTCGTGGTCCAATTGACTGGCACAAATCACCTTCTCCGCTACCTAACCCCAGCGGTAATTCCGCTTGCCATCACCGTGGGCGTTCTAGCGGACAAAACGGGGTGGGCCCGCTGTTGGTTGTCTATCGCGGCCTCTGCCTTCTGTTTCGTCGCTCAGCTAGTCATGCTTACGGCTCCTGTGGTGTTCCCAAACACTCAACCCGTTGACCCGGGATTTAAGAATGGAGGACTTCCGTGGCGCATTATGGTCCGCTTTGATCAGTGGAACTGGAAACCTCTTCGGGATATCAGCGATACTTGTGCTATTGAGACGCCCAGAATCTCATATCTGGGAAATGGGCGGGCATTTAATCCTCCCCAGCTCCAATATCCCTGGGTGGTACGAGGTTCATCTCCGCCTGATGCGACATGGTTGTGGCGGTACGAGGATGGGCCAGTGGATTGGACGAAAGTGATGGGTTCAATCGGGCAGAGTGACATCGTCCTCACCGCCCCGCACTACGTGGGGCAAGTCACCGATTGGCAAGACTTAGATAATCAACACAATGCTGAATTTTCCGAACGGCTAGCTCAAGACGCGCGTTTCCGGGGACCGATTCGTCTTGAAATGGGGCGATTCGAGCCCATTGAGGTTTTGGTGTTTCTGAAGAAGACCCTCGTTTGCCACTCGGCAGGAGAGGGACAGGCTAAGCGGTAATGCCGGTTCCACGACTTGCGTTCGGACATGAACTCGCAATCTAGCATGGTGTTTAACATGTATTTCGATGACCGAGCCGGCACTCTGAGCTCATTGGTCTTCGGGTGCCGGCGAAACCACATCCGGCAAGAGTGGTTGCTTGCTCGCCACAACACACGTAATGACGACCGAGATTTGCGACCGGATTGTGCACGTCGCCACGGGGTTTCGTGCGGGGGAGGCAGATGGAACCGCTAGTTAGTTTCGTTGTGCCCTGTTATAAGCTGGCCCACCTGTTGGTTCAGTGCGTCAATTCGATTCTTGCACAGACCTACCAGGATTTCGAAATTCTCATCATGGACAACTGCTCGCCCGACAACACGCCCGAGGTCGCGCGGTCGTTCCACGATCCGAGGGTGAAGCATATCCGCAACGAGGTCAACTTGGGGCACGTTCCTAACTTTAATAAGGGCATCACGATGGCGCGTGGCAAGTATGTGTGGCTGATCTCGCCGGACGACTGGCTGCGAAGCCCCGACGTTCTTGCACGTTATGTTGACCTCATGGAACACGACCCTGCGGTCGGATACGTCTTCTGCCGCGCCGTAGAAGTGCAAGGCTCAAAGGAAGCCGGCCTCGCACAATGGACCAATTGTGGGAAGGAAGACCGCATCTGGAATGGTCGGCATTTCCTCATGCGGCTGATTCAGTACAATTGTATCGTGTTGTCTTCCACTATGGTCCGGAAGGAGTGCTATCACAAGTTGGGTTTGTTCTCGCTTGACCTGCCGCACGCGTGCGATTGGTATCTGTGGTGTATCCTTGCCCTTCATTACAAAGTTGCTTATATAGCGGACACGATGGTTTTTGTCAGGGTTCATGATGAGAGCCTTACAACTGCCTTGAACCAGGGAGGTAGTCCGGTCTGTATTGTGGATGCACTCAGTGTTCTTTGGCGGATCGCCCGCCAGGCAGAACTCGCTGGTGTGATCTCCCACCGTCGCGCTTTTAACGCCTGTATTGCCAGCCGCGCAGCTCGCGCCTTAAAGTCGGGCTCAACGGGGCGCACAAAGTCTGGCTTGAGCGAAGCTGATTTCGAGGTGCTACTTCGACGGCATGTGAAAGATTCAAAGGATGAAGAAGACATCCGAGCACGTATTTACATGGCTACTGGGGATGAGCACTACTGGGACACCGAATACAGGGAAGCAGCACAAGCGTACTGGCTGGGGCTCAAACTCCGCCCCTGGTGGTTAAGGATTTGGACAAAGTATCTACTTTTGCGGACGGGCGGTCTTGGGGTTTGGATCAGGCGATTCCTTCTTGACTTGCGGCGGCAGAGTGCAGAGGCGAGGTAACAGGGGGGAGGTCAGACGAGTTGGACATTACAGTTGTTTTGTGCACGTATAACCGTTGTCGCAACTTGGTCACGGCATTAAATAGCATCGCGGCTTCAATGCTTCCCCAGTCGGTCGAATGGGAAGTCTTGTTGGTGGATAACAATTCGAGCGACCAGACGTGCCAGGTTGCGGAAGACTTCTGCAGTCGGCATCACCCCCGCTTTCGTTACCTGTTTGAACGGCAGCCAGGCCTATCCTATGCCCGCAACGCCGGTATTCGGGAGGCCAAAGGCGACATCATTGCTTTCATGGATGATGACGTGATTGTCGAACCGACGTGGCTGCAAAATCTAACAGCGAATATGCGCAACGGCGAATGGGCAGGCGTCGGTGGGCGAGTTTTTCCCGAGTGGAATTGCCCACCTCCACAATGGCTGTCGCTTGACCAGTGGTACGCGTTGGGTCCCCTTCCCAATTTTGATTTCGGCCCCGACGCCTGCGAACTCACTGAACCTCCATTCGGTGCAAACATGGCGTTTCGAAAAAGAATGTTTCAGAAATACGGTGGTTTTCGAACCGATTTGGGCCGCCGTCCTGGTAGTTTAATGAGCAACGAGGACACGGAGTTCGGCCGTCGGTTGCTGGCCGCCGGAGAGAGGTTTCGCTACGAACCGTCTGCCGTTGTGTATCACCCGGTGCAGAAGGACCGGACAGAGAAAAAGTACTTCCTGTCGTGGTGGTTTCATAAAGGTGAAGCCAATATCCGGCAGTTCGGGATTCGGCCTGGTACGAAGTACTTTGCGGGGGGGATTCCACTCTACTTGTTTCGTAACCTCGCGGTCAGGACGCTAAAATGGGTGGTCACAATCGATCCGTCCCGGCGATTTTCGAATAAGCTCCAGGTTTGGATAAAGGTTGGAGAGCTTATGGAATGCTACGGCCAATCGCTGTCGGCTGGAAAAACGGAGAATTGTAGTCCTTGAACATGATGCGAGCCAGTATCCCGCGGCGAATTGACCTGCCTTCACTTTTCTGTCGGCAGCATGTAAATACCTGAAAATAAGTGGTTTAATATCAACCTGCCAAATTTCCCGCTTGTAATCAATCTTGGAAACCTATCGGCATATGTTGGTAATGGTTTTCACGTTTTGGCTCTACTTGCTTCGTAAGGTGTGCCGTAAGCGCGAATTGATCCAACTCCTGGCAGACAAACCTCGAATTATCAAGGAGTTGACTGATGTTTCGACGTAGCCACTCATCGACTTCTCGATACACGGGGTGGCAGGCTGATTGCGAAGATTCGAGTGTCCGCAGGTGGTCGTCTGTCTTCCACAGCCTAGTCGGACACTGTTTTCAACGTCTTTTCGACCCGGTGGCTTAAAGGGAGCTTCTAAGTCAAGATGAACGCCGAGCCTAGCCGTGACCTGTGGTATGCGCTCCAAGTAAGAACTCGTTGGGAGAGCTCGACAGCGACCTTGTTGTCCAGCAAGGGATACCAAACCCTCCTTCCTACATATAGCGCCGAGAATCGATGGCGTGGCAGGCCCAAGGTTGTAACCGCTCCGTTGTTCCCAGGATATGTGTTCTGCCGTTTTGACGTGTTCAATCGTCTACCTATTCTCGTGACCCCGGGAGTGATCTCCGCAGTCGGACGAGGTCGCATTCCCGTTCCTGTCGAGGATTCCGAGATTGGAGCTATTCAGAGGATGGCTTCCTCCGGTCTCCGGGCTGAACCTTGGCCTTATATGGAAGTGGGCCAGCGGATCCGGATTGAGAATGGTGCCTTGAGTGGCATTGAAGGAATTTTGACCAGCTTCAAGGGAGGCCACCGGATTGTAGTTTCCGTTTCCCTGCTTCGCCGGTCCGTAGCGCTGGAGATTGACAGGTCCTGGGTCTGCCCGATTCAGCCGACGCGAACCGTTTTGGTTGGACCGCTCCCGATTCTGCCGTCGCTCGAACGAGTAGTCGCTTAGTTTATCGGACCCTGGCGCTCGGCCAAGCCGTGAAGCGTGCAATTGATATTGCAGCCAGCGGCGCGTTGCTCCTCTTCCTTTACCCCCGCTCGCCGCGATAGTGCTTGCAATCAAAGTGGCGTGCAAGGTCCCGTGATTTTCCAGCAGGGGGGTTTGGACTTTGGAGCTCGCTTTAAGCGCCCGAACTGCCGAACGGTGTACACGAAGAATGATTTAAAGATCCAGCAGGAGTACACGTAACGTTTTATAACTGGTGAGTCCGGTAGCGACAATACTGAACCAGGGAAGCCAGTCATTCACAAAATCACAAAACCCATTGCCCACAAACATCTGCTGTCTTTGTATGATCAGTTAGTGGTATTCGACCTCTATAAACTCTGGTAGCCACGCGCATCCTTAACAGCATCGTCGTCTCTGGGGGCCGAAACCCGGGTTGATTCCAATCGTAAACTTTGCAAAGCAAAGATGTCGCACGTCGATGGGTATCAGACGAACACCGATTGGCTCGACGACGCGAGATTGAGGAGTATCGGAAACAAATTGAGGCACTGTATGCGTCAGCCAGAAACAGTAAGTACTCACCGTTCTAGATCGATGTCGACGCAAAATGAGAGATTCAGATCTGCAAATGGCTGGGCACGAACAAAATAAAAACGGTTTGCAAAGCGACGGTAACGACGTCGTGCCAACAGCGAAGATAACCGTGTTGAATTACACCAATACGGATGTGACAAAACGGTGGTTGTTGTTTGCGGGTTGGATTATTCTTTCTTCTTTATTATTTACAAGCCCTCTGGTCGCATTCGTCCGAACTTCTCGTTCGAACGACGATTCATCTTACCTCGTGTTCATTCCAATCATCAGTGCTTGGGTTCTGTTCGTAGAACGTCACAAGATCTTTCTGGATCTCTCCTACGATAAACTATTGGGCGGCAGTTTCCTCCTTCTGGCTATCTGTGTAACGCTCGGTTCACGTCTTGCGGGAGGCGCCGCATCACTCGGACTGCAACTTTCTGGCTACATTCTGTCGCTCGTGCTGCTCTGGGTGGCGAGTTTCGCTCTCCTGTTTGGAAGAACTGCTTCCAAATCGGGCAACTTCCCTCTTCTCTTCCTCTTCCTGATGGTCCCGCTGCCCAATTTCCTTCTCGACCGTGTCATCTATCTCCTTCAGGCGGGCTCAGCTTGGATAACGGGAGCCCTCTTCGACCTTTTGGGTGTCCCTGCATTGCGTGAAGGTCTTGTGTTTCATCTTGCGAGGGTCAATATCGAAATTGCAGAGGAGTGCAGCGGCATCCGTTCAAGCCAGGCATTGCTCATCCTCGCACTATTGGTCGCTCATTTCCGCCTTAGGAGTTTCTGGAAGAAGGTCTTGTTCTTGGCCTGCGGACTCTTCATGATGCTCTTGAAGAACGGCATTCGCATCGTCAGCCTGACTCTCCTCGCCATGCATGTTGATCCCAGCTTTCTCTACGGAAAACTCCATCACCGGGGTGGCATCGTCTTCTTCATTCTCAGTCTGCTACTCCTCATACCGATTCTCTGGTTGCTACAACTTGGCGAAGCCTTGCCTGCAAGGGATACTCATGGGTCGCCCATGCAGTCTGCAAACAAACTTCCAAGCGCTTGAATACCATCAACCTCTGGAATGCCAGCGTTTCAGACGGTAACACACTCAAATGCGCCCGTGATGAAAACTCGTTTCTTGCAAGAGAGTGGGTGAACGAGCTGAGAATGCGCACGGTCAAGCCGCTTTCATGGGGAAAATTGGGAGTGATCCCGCCTACGTCGACGACAAGAATTAGGAACTAAGATTGGATGACGTCCGAAGACAAAACACCCGAGGGACGCCTCGTCGGGCAACAGACTTGGTTTCATGCTTGAAGAATTACAACACCCTAACTGCTAGCGTGGGAACGGATATTCACGTATGGCGCGCGACGTGAGGTGCTACTTCCTGTCGGTATCCTCTCGGTAGTAGCCCGCATAACCAGAGTAATAATCGCCGTAGGACTCATACTTATCGACACCATTAAGCACCACGCCAAGAAGATTTTTCTTCCGAAATTCTGAAGATGCCTTCTCCGCCACTTGGTGGTCGGTCTTTCCGGCCTTCACAACAAAAAGCACGCCATGGCAGAGATCTGCCAGACAGCTCGCATCATGGACAGCCAGGGCCGGAGGTGAATCCAAAATGACCCAATCAAAGACAGGAGTAACGATGTCGAGCAACTTCTTCATCCGGTCGCCAAGGAGCAGTTCACTCGGATTCGTAACCTCGGCTCCGCCGGGGATGAAACAAAGATTGTCGTCGCCGGCCTTCTGGATGACCGCAAATTCATCCGCTTCGCCGCGCAAATATTCCGTCAGTCCGGGTGTGCACGGCGCTCCCAGCGTTTGATGCAAGCGTGACACTCGCAGATCGGCATCAATCAACAATACCCGTCGGTCCGGCTGACGAACAAATGATTGCGCCAAGTTGGCAGCGACAAACGTTTTTCCTTCCGCCGCAACACTGCTCGTCACAAGAACCCGCCGCAGTTCCCTCGTGCCGGCCACCTGATACAAGCGCGAGCGGAGCGTTCGAAATCGTTCTGCGCCAAGTCCTCCATTTTTCACGCTCTGGAAAACGCTCATCCGTGGATCCGGTTTCCACTTCGGATGGGCGCACCCCTTCACGAGCTCTTCAAAGCGAAGATAAGGAACACCATCAGAACCGCGAATGCCACGGGCTGGTCGTTCGGCGGGATGCGTCTCGACGACGATGGACCCGTGCACTTCAGCCGCGACATCCACTGGGTTGGGCTGCACACCGGTGGCTAATTGCGACGACCTTTCTTGCGCTGCCTTTTTCAGTGCCTCGTGAATCTGGCTCATTTTCCCCTCGGACGCTCTCTTCTGGCAGAACCTTTAGGCTTTCGTGCTGATTGGCAACTAGCCGCTTTCCGCCCGCGGGGTGCTTTTTCCAGCGGATGAGTCTATTTCCAGGTTTGGAATCAGTCCGAGGACCGGAAGCCTGAGACAATGCTCGACATCGCGTTCCGTGTAGATCGATGTGTCGCTAATAGCGATCAACGCCAAGATGCCCACACCCATTGCAAGACCTGCGCCGAGCCCCCCGCCCAGGAAATACGGTTTTTTCGGGAACGAAGGCTGATCCGGGAGACTGGGCGGGTCAAGCACGCGGAATTGTTCGCCCTCCTGTTGGTGCTGGAGATCTGTGGCCATCGCTGAGTTGTCACGTTTCTTCAGCAATTCATTATAGAATTCGAGTGCACTCTGGTAGTTACGGGTCATCTCTTTAAACTGCTGCTCGACAGCAGGGCTAGCCTGTACACGCCCCTCCAACACTATGATCTGATTCTGGATTTGAGCCTGTCGTTTAGTCAAATCTGCGATATTCAGTTCGTCTTGACGCAGTTTTGCACGAAACTGTTGCACCTGCGGGGGCTCGGTTCTTGACGTTTTGGAGTTTCCGCTTCCCGAAGGATCTGTTTTTGGTTCTTCAGCCATCCGCTTTTTTACCTCTTCGATGCTGTTCTTGATCTTGATAACGTCGGGGTGTTCTGCCGTGTAGCGTGCCTGCAGCACCGTGAGCTGGTCTTGCAATGCATTGAACTGCTGTTCCAGTGTTTCCGGATCGTGGCCCGGCTGCTTCTTTTGCACAGCTTCCAAGTTGGCTTGCTGCTGATTGAACAAGGATTCGTTGAAGGCCTTATCCTGCTGCGCCCGGCTTAACGCTTGGGTATTCGCTTCGAGCTGCGAGTTCATCCCCATTAGCAAACTCAGGTTTGTCTGTGTCTCTTCTGGCAATGAACCCAGATATTGCCTTTTGAACTGAGCGAGTTTCGCATCCTGCTCGTCCAGTTTCGCCTTAGCCTCATCCAGTTGTTGGCTAAGGAAAGAAGTCGTCCGCGCCGCTTGTTGCTCCAAGGCTTGCGCATTCTGTTCCATGAACATCGACGTAATTTCCGTGCAGATCCGTTGCGCAAGCTGCGGATCATTGAAAGTTACATTCACATAAAAACCAGGCAGGCTTTGGTTTTGCGTCCCTGGCATGGAGACGAGCGGTCTGACCGCAATTGAGGCCCGCAGCCGCTCAACCAAATCCTCGATGTGTACTTTTTCACGGACATCGGGATACAGCTCGAATTTTTCAATGATGGGTTCGAGACGCGTACGGCTCAGAATCTGTTCTTGCATCGATGCTAGGCGATGATTCAGGTCTTCCGTGACGACGGGCTTCACAATATCGCTCGGGACAGTGGGCTGTTGAACAAGTATGAGGGTTTGCGACGTATATTTTCTTGGCAGAACCATTGCGAGCAGCATCGCGATCGTTCCGCAACTCACGATCGTGATCGGGAGAATCCACCACCACCTGCGAAGGACCCGCTTCGCGTCTTCAACTGCAATCTCACCGTTTCGAACCATAACCTGCCTCGCTACAAATTCCTTCTTTGCGGTTCCCTATGAATCCCTAGGCTGGAAATCTGCCATCACAATGCACAAAGCAGTGGCGTCCAGCCAGAAACTCCCCACATAGGGCTGGTGCACGGCTCTTGCCAAGAAAACAGCCAATGCGCCGACTGCACGACTCTGCGTAATCCATTTAATTTCAACACTTTATGGCAAGAGGGGCTCATTCCCTTTGCACACGTTGATGCTTTCCGGAAGACACAAATCGAAACAGTGGAAATATTGTATCCACATTATCCCTCAAATTCCCCACGCGGAGGTCATATTCTCCTTGCTTCTGCTTTGTGGGGCCGTAAAGCGAGGAACCGTGGGCAGAGTAGTTCTTGTAAGTTATTTATTATCTGCGTTTACAGCAAAAATGGATCTGTTCCTTCCCTCCTAGTGCCACGGGGCGCAAAATTGCACGTGTTTGGGTTTGAAGGGCCTCCCCCAACGGAGCAGGCAACAGCTTTGCCTCGAGAGCAACGTACATATATGTTTCATGCGGCCAAGTTAGGATGGTTGTTGTGTGTTTTGGTTCTGTTGACAGTTTCTGGGGGCGGCTGCTCTCGTGATCCCAATGTTCGAAAGCATAAGTTCTACGAACAAGGGATCCGCGACTTTGACAAGGGCAAGTATCCAGAGGCTGCGATCTCCTTCAGCCGGGCTCTACAGGTCGATTCTCGCTTTGCCGAAGCTCACTACAAACTCGCACAGTGCCATCTACGGCAAGGCAGTTGGCCTTCCGCCTTCCAAGAACTGCAGCGAACCGTTGAGCTACAGCCCCAGAACTGGCAAGCCCAAATCGATCTCGGACAAATCCTGCTCGCTGCAGGCAAAAGTCTGGATGCAAAGGACCGCGCCATGTTGGTCCTACGGAGCGACCCCAAAAACGTCAGCGCTCAAGTCTTGCTTTCTAATGTCGACGCAGTATTAGGCAATTCGAAAGACGCAATACGGGAAGCGGAGGATGCCATTGCGATGGCACCGGATCGATCGGCGTTGTATGTCAATCTTGCTGTCATCGAGGAAAAAGCCAACGTAATCAATGACGCAGAAGTGCAACTACAAAAAGCTGCATCACTCGACCCGTCTTCCATCGCGCCTCTGATGACCCTTGGAAACCTATACCAGAGGCAAAAGCGCTGGGTGGACGCAGAAAAACAGTTTCAAACGGCAATTGCGTTGGCGCCTAAGAATCCACTACCCCGCATAGCTCTAGCAGGCCTCTATTTAAATCAGGGTCTGGATAGCGCGGCCGAAAAGGTTTTCGCCGATGCCAAGCAGCAACTACCGGACGATCCGTCTGCATACCGGCTGCTAGGCGAATACTATGTCTCGCGGGGTGATTCCGCCCGGGCGCTTTCGGAATTTGGCACACTCTCTGCTCAGCATCAAGGCGATCTGCAGGTTCGCAAAACATACGCCGAGCTGCTGATTCTGAACCATCGGATCGATGATGCGTTGCATCTCAACGACGAACTTCTGAAGAAGCAGCCGCAGGACGCGGAAGCCCTCATCCTTCGAGGGCAAATCCAGATCCAACAGAAAAAGTTTGATGACGCCGCTACTACGCTGCAGAAGGCCGTCAAGGACTCCCCGGATAACGCCACGGGCCATTATCAACTTGGTCTTGCTCTCCGAGAGAAGGGCGATGCCGGACAGGCGGAAACCCAATGGCGGGAAGCTGTGCGGTTGCGCCCGAATCTTGCCGAAGCCTGGCAAGCCCTGGGGGTCGTCGCGACTCAGCGCGGCGATTGGAATTCGCTCGAATCCATCGGTGATCAGCTCAAGAAGATTGCCCCAACCACTGCTGAAGGGTACCTGTTTCGCGCGACCGCTCGGTTCAACAAGGGTGACGCCAACAGCGCGGAGGCGGATCTCAATCGTCTAGTCGAACTCGCCCCGCAAAGCGCCTTGGGTTACGTCCACCTTGGCCGCCTCCGCGCGGCGCAGAAACGTTGGAACGAATCAGAAGTGCTTTACCGCCAGGCTCTGAAAAAGGAGCCTGGATCTCTCGAAGCCATGCAGGGGCTCGTCGACCTCGACTTCCGCCGCGATCGGGCCGCCGATGCCGTGCACTTTTTGCAAGCGCAGCTCGAGCATAACCCGGACAGCGCTTCGCTCTATTTCTTGCTTGGCCAGGCGCAGCTCAAGAGCGGGCAAGCAGGGGAGGCAGAGCGCACCTTGGCCCGCGCAGCTGACATCGATAAGCAGAACGCAAATGCGTTAATTCTGCTCGCCAGTATACAAGCCTCGCGAGGCGAAACCGATCAAGCGATTGACAGTTATCAACGAGCCGTCGAGCTTGCACCCCGCGATGTGCGGGTGCAGGTCGCGCTCGGGAGCCTGTTCGAATCGCGCGACAATTGGCAGCAGGCGCAGCGCTGGTATGAGAAGGCACTCTCCATCCAACCGGAAGATGCCCTTGCTGCCAATAACCTCGCTTACCTTATGCTCGAACATGGCGGCAACGTCAACGTCGCACTCACGCTCGCCCAAACCGCTCGGCGTGGGCTCCCGGATTTACCGAACTCTGCCGACACGCTTGCTTGGGCCTACTTCCATAATGGTGCATTTTCGGTTGCCGCTCCGCTCTTGGAAGACGCGGTCAAGAAAGCGCCTGGCAATTCCACCTATCGCTACCATCTCGGATTGACTTATCAGAAGCTCAACGACTCCGCCCGCGCTCGCACCGAGCTCGAGAAAGCCATCGGTCTGGATCCTAAGTCTCCCATCGCAGATGAAGCGCGCCGTGCTTTAAATCAAATGGCCGGCACCTAGATGAAGACAGACGAGCTGGTCCCCACAACTTCGCAAGATGCGAAAATCAGAAATAGTTGACGAATTCGGGGCACAAATGGCCGCGGGCAATAATTGCCTACGGAATAACAGCCGAGACTACATTGGAGAAGATGCTCTCGTTGCTATTATTGTCCACTGCTGTCGTGGTGTAGTAGTAGGTCGTGCCATTCTGCACAGTTGAGTCGGTGTAACTGAGCCCTGGGACCGGCGAAGGATTGATCCGAAGATAAGAACCCCCACTCAAAGTGCTTCGGTAGATGTTGTACCCGGACACTGTCGAGGTACTCGCATTCCAGGTCAGCGCAACGGTATGTGTCTGCTGCGGCGAGGCTGTAAAGTCCACTCCACTGACGTTGGCACCGTTGACCGTGGCATTTTGGCTGGTTGGGCTGAACGCGAAACCCCTGTTGCTGGGGGTGACGGCATAGTTTCCGTTCGCCAATCCGGTGAAAGTGTAATTGCCCGCGCTGTTCGGGGTCGTCGCGGCGCTTGCCGCTCCGCTCAGGGTAATGGTTGCCCCATTCCCACCGGAGGACGGACTGATCGTCCCGGAAATGTTATAGGTCGGTCCAACTTGCGCTGTCGCAGTGAAGTTCAGTCCTGTGACATTGGCCCCGTTGATCATTGCAACTTGACTGGCTGGGCTGAAGGTGAAACCCGCATCGCTTGGAGTAACCGCGTACGTCCCGTTTGCCAAACCCGTGAAGGAATAATTGCCGGAGCTGTCGGCCGTCGTTGTTCCACTCGCGGCTCCGCTCAGGGTGATGGTTGCCCCACTCCCGCCGGAGGACGGAGTGATCGTCCCGGAAATGCTATAGGTCTGCGTGGCGGGCGTCTGAGTGGCCGGACGAGTACTTTGACCGCTGACAATGCCGCCACAACCGCAGATGAAGCCAGCCGGAACAAGCATGCCAGCTAGTAGAAGCGCCCGGCTCCCGCGGATCCCCGCGTCCCGAAAATGCGCAGACATCCCGATTCGCTTCTCGCCCCGCGTTACGCACATCATCAAGTCCTCTCCAGACTCCGCCCGTGCCAAAGCGTACAACCACAGAGAGTCTGGAGATACTGATTGGAGGTCTAATTTAGGTACAGGTATTAATACTGTCCGGGAGGACTATGAAAATCTCATGTTCTTTATCCAAGCCTGGCCCCGACCACACCTCCTTGAGTCTGCGAACTTTTTGCTCAGGAATGGGCGTGAGGGTAACACACCACTCTCTTTATGCTGTAGCTCGTAAGGATGAGTTTTCCACAGCCTGTGGATATACAAGTTGTCAGCCTGGAAATCACCTAACAAAAACCGTTCGTTATCCGGGCTGTCGATGACGGCTCAAAGAATCCGACTTGCCCTCCTTCTGGCACTTACGGTATCGGAGCGGATACTTCATTCGAGTGCACACTTTCATTGCCGCCGGAATCGACTGCCGTTGTCACGTAGTAGTAAGTCAGACCCGACTGAACCGTGCTGTCGGTATATGTGGTCAGCAAGACCGGCGACGAATTCAGCTTCGTGTACGGCCCGCCGGAGGTCGTTCCGCGATAGATGTAATAACCAACTACCACTGACGTGCTGGGATTCCAACTGAGGTCGACCCAGTGCGCGATCGCCGCAATGTTTATACTAAATGCCGTTGATGCTGAGGCTCCTGCGCTGTCGTGCACTTGGATGGTGAAATTGAATAACGATGCGACGGTCGGTGTCCCCGAGATGGTCCCACTCGAAGAAGACAAGGTGAGACTAGTGGGAAGTTGGCCACTGATGAGGGACCAAGTATAAGGTGCCGTACCGCCGCTAGCTTGCAACGTAGTGCTGTAGGCAGTCTGCACCTGGCCACCTGGCAGGCTGCCGGTCGTGATCTGCACGGGTGGCGGATTCACCGTGAGCGCGGCTGCGTTGCTGGTCACGGTTCCCGCCGTGTTGCTGACTACCACCGTGAACTGCGCCCCGTTGTCCGAACTGCTCGTAGCTGGTGTGCTGTAGGTCGAGGAGGTGGCTCCAGCTATAGCTGTCCCGTTTCTCCTCCACTGATAGCTCAGCGGGGCGGTGCCTGTGGCGGCCACGGTGAAAGTGGCTGCTTGACCCGCTGTCACCGTCTGGCTGGCCGGCTGCGTCGTGATTGTCGGCGCCACTGGTGCCGGGTTCACCGTCAGCAGCGTCGAGCCGGTGATGCTGCCGACCGCGGCCGAGATCGTAGAGGTTCCCGCGCCTACGGCAGTGGCCAAGCCTGTCGCGTTGATCGTGGCTACACCGGGAGTGGCTGAGGCCCACACCGCGTTAGTAAGCACCTGCGTGGAGTTGTCGCTGAACGTCCCGGTGGCCGTGAACTGCTGTGTCGCTCCCTTGAGGATCGAAGGATTCGCCGGGGTCACGGCCATCGATACCAGCGTCGCCGGGTTCACCGTCAGCAGCGTCGCGCCACTGATGCTGCCGACCGTGGCCGAGACCGTGGAGGTCCCCGCGCCTACGGCAGTGGCCAAGCCGGTGTTGCTGATCGTGGCTACACCTAGAGTGGTCGAGGCCCACACCGCGTTGCTGAGCACCTGTGTCGAGCTGTCGCTGAACGTCCCGGTGGCCGTGAACTGCTGCGTCGCTCCCTTGGTGATCGAAGGATTCGCCGGGGTCACGGCAATCGATACCAGCGTCGCCGGAGTCACCGTCAGCAGCGTCGCGCCACTGATGCTGCCGACCGTGGCCGAGATCGTGGAGGTCCCCGCGCCTACGGCAGTGGCCAAGCCGGTGTTGCTGATCGTGGCCACACCGGGAGTGGCTGAGGCCCACACCGCGTTGCTGAGCACCTGCGTGGAGTTGTCGCTGAACGTCCCGGTGGCCGTGAACTGCTGCGTCGCTCCCTTAGTGATCGAAGGATTCGCCGGGGTCACGGCAATCGATACCAGCGTCGCCGGGGTCACCGTCAGCAGCGTCGCGCCATTGATGCTGCCGACCGCGGCCGAGATCGTGGAGGTCCCCGCGCCTACGGCTGTGGCCAAGCCTGTCGCGTTGATCGTCGCCACCGCCCCCGTTCCCGTGGCCCACACCGCGTTCGTGAGCACCTGCATCGAGCTGTCGCTGAACGTCCCGGTGGCGGTGAACTGCTGCGTCGCTCCCTTAGTGATCGAAGGATTCGCCGGGGTCACGGCCATCGATACCAGCGTCGCCGGATTTACCGTCAGCAGCGTCGAGCCAGCGATGCTGCCGACCGTGGCCGAGATCGTAGAGGTCCCCGCGCCTACAGCAGTGGCCAAGCCCGTCGCGTTGATCGTCGCCGCCGTCCCCGTCCCCGAGGCCCACACCGCGCTCGTGAGCACCTGTGTGGAGTTGTCGCTGAACGTCCCAGTGGCGGTGAACTGCTGCGTTGCTCCCTTGGTGATCGAAGGATTCGCCGGGGCCACGGCAATCGATACCAGCGTCGCCGGGTTCACCGTCAGCAGTGTCGCGCCACTGATGCTGCCGACCGTGGCTGAGATCGTGGAGGTTCCCGCGCCTACGGCAGTGGCCAAGCCTGTCGCGTTGATCGTGGCTACACCGGGAGTGGCCGAGGCCCACACCGCGTTAGTAAGCACCTGCGTGGAGTTGTCGCTGAACGTCCCGGTGGCGGTGAACTGCTGCGTCGCTCCCTTAGTGATCGAAGGATTCGCCGGGGTCACGGCCATCGATACCAGCGTCGCTGGAGTGACCGTCAGCAGCGTCGAGCCGGTGATGCTGCCGACCGTGGCCGAGATCGTAGAGGTTCCCGCGCCTACGGCAGTGGCCA